>CENP01238826.1_pt1 | contig 27401 bp, 30 predicted proteins | sample 361281 | NCBI WGS metagenome assembly CENP01 (sample SAMEA2591122, study PRJEB7988) | marine metagenome | biome: marine biome (ENVO:00000447); feature: deep chlorophyll maximum layer (ENVO:xxxxxxxx); material: saline water (ENVO:00002010), including plankton (ENVO:xxxxxxxx) | depth 70 m | reverse complement strand
AGATAGTGAATCGCGAAAATTAAAACCCCCTCCAGCTCCGCCATCAGGTGTATCAATAAGATTGAAACTTATCTTCATATTTTTATTTCTTATTCTAATTTGAGATGAATAAGTCTATAGGGCTTTCTTCAACACGGTCATGCCAATGGAATATTCATAATCAAACTTTTTTGCTGCTTTGATAAGTCTTCCACAAAAGTTCTGCCATCTCGAAGTCCTCTTCTGTATCAATATCTAGAGTCTCAATCCCATGCGGGATTTCTATATAATTTAGATCAGACCAGTCCCAGTAAACACCATTACTTAAAAAATATTCCCTTTCATAAAAATAAAAAACGTGAGCAAATTCTTTAACTGGCTCAACAAATTTTGTGTTGATCGTTTTGATATCTTTCTCATAATTATATGGATTATTTTCCATATCCATAAAGTAGTTATTCCTTTTAAAAACTGCGAATGAGGGTTTTTTGGTTTTGAGACATTCAGAAAGAAAATTTTCTATTGTTTCAACTTTTAAAAACGGTTGGCATGCATTAATGCAAAGAAGATATTTATAATCAGCATTATTCAAGAAGCTATAAATTTCTGAAGCTACCTCTGAACTGCTAGACTCTTTAGACCTTTCTACAAAATCAACTCCATGCTCTCTGCATTTATGTTCAAATATTTCTTCATAACCTGAAAAAAATGTATTTGCCCTAGTAGCACTTAATTTAGATAGAGCAATATCTAAAAGAGTTGTATCTCCAAATGGTCGTAGCATCTTATTTTTACATCTTTGGCTATCTGTTCTTCCACATGAAAACACTGCTACTTCGTCGTGAATTTCTAAATGAGACTTAGTCAAAATATTCCTTAAAAAATGTCAATGTTTGCGTTGCACCAATTTATAGTTTACTGCAAAAACTCGTCATGATCTCTTGTGATTTTCCAATCAAATTAAAATCTTCTTCTGTAATTTTGTATACTAAATGTGTGACCTCGAAGCCCCTTCCATCGGTTAGTATTATCTTCATTTTATAAATTAAGTAGAGTCAGTTAGTGTTTTAATCAAATTGGCGTTCAGATTTACTAGTCTTTCAGCAATCAATAAATCATATAGAGATTTTATGAGTGTTGACTCGTGTCGTGGAATAAAAAAGTTGTGAAAATTTAGTTCATCATTTTTGCTGATAAGCCTTTCAAATTTATAAATGTACATTCCTCCTGCAACTACTGTTTTTTCTGAAAAACTAGGAAATTCTCTTTCTTGCTTGTCTTTTTGTGATTTTATTTGAGATATTTCTTCATTGATAAAGTAATCTTTTATCTTTGTTACAGTCCTGAGCTTTTCATGTTGATTATCAACTAAATGCTTTATACCAGAGTCAATGACCTCGAAGCTTCTAAATGGAGCATTTGGCATAAGTATTAAAATAATATCATATTTATCTTTCATCTCTCTTAAAGTATAAATAGCTACTTCTTTTGCTGTAACGGATGGTTTTGTAAGCTCAACAGGTCTATAAAAGGGAACCGCAATATCATAATCCTTTGCAAGTTCAGCAATTGATCTATCTTCAGTAGATAAAAAGACTTTATCAATCAAAGTTGAGTCGATTGCTGATTGAATTGTGTAAGAGATAAGTGGTTTATCTCCAAGAAACTTTAGATTGAGTTCGTCAATACTATCATTACTCTTTCTTGCGGGAATGATTGCGGCAACTTCCTTATTTTTATACATCCTTATCTGATTCCAATCTCATGTCTTCAATACCTTCCTCCAAAGAATAACAGGGAAACCAATCATAATCATTTTTAATACTTTTTATGTCTGCAATGCAATCTTGGACTTCATTTTGTCTTATATTCCCTAGATCTTTTATTTGTTTGTCGCATTGGAAAACTTGTAAGATTTTTTTAACTATATCTTCTACAGAGTGGCTATTACTTGAACCTATATTATATGTTGAGAGAGGCTTTACCTTTTCTTTCTTTATTATAAGCTCAAGGAGTGAAACTAAGTCTTTCACATATAGATAATCTCTTTTTGGTTTTAGGTCTTTGAGGACGATATGATCTTTGTTTTCCCTAATTTGTTCAATTATGGTTGGTATTAAAAACCTTTTATCTTGGTTATTTCCGTAAATGTTGAAAGGTCTTAGTATAACTACTTGTATTCCATAATCTTTGGAATATGCCTTGCAGATTTCTTCGCATATGAGCTTACTTCTTCCATAAGGATTCTCAATATTTGTTGGGTGGTCTTCGTTTATTGGTAGATATTCAGGTTTGCCATAAACATATGAACTCATAAATATAAATTCTTTAATATTCTCCCGCCTGCAGTAGTCGAGCATATTAAGAGTTAACATAAAATTATAATGATACATCTTGAAGGGATTCTTGATTGCATCGGGAACAAAAGATAAACCGGCTAAATGAACTACCGAATCTATATTTTGTTTAACAGAAATTTGTCCATCGATTAAATTATTATCCTCTCTGGATAAAGCAACAGGATTTATTGTATGAGAATTTTTTAATAGCGAACGAAGATGGGTCCCAATAAAACCACTCGCACCAGTTATAAGAACATTCTTTTTCACTTCCAGGTTTTGATTATATTTTCTACTTTTTTATAATCTTCGATTTTTCCAATATCTATCCAACGATCTCCGATATCAAAAGTATGAATGCTTCTTTTTTGATCTAAGAGTTCAGAGATTAAATCTGTTATGTCAGTATATTTATCTCCAATCATTTCTATTAAATCAGGTTTTAATATATAGATACCTGAATTAATCCACTCTGTAGTAGTCGGTTTTTCCACAACCCGTTTTACAGAAAAATCATCATTAACATCTATAACACCATAGAGAGACTGAACCTCTATTTTTTTCATTCCTACTAAACAATCACATTGATACTCCGAAAATTTTTTGTACATTTTTGTATAGTCAACATCTGCAAACAGGTCTCCATTTTGAAGCAAGAAAGGTTCTTTGAGATCTTCACTCATGTATCTCAAAGATCCGGCCGTTCCCATCCTTTTGGGTTCCTCGACTAACTTGATATTGATATCAAATTTTTTTTCATATTCGAGACAAATATCAAATTTATTTTTAAGATAGTTAACTGAAATCAAGAAATCCTGGAAACCATGTCGACTTAATTTTGAAATTGAATTTTCAATCGCATTCGTTTCATTGACCGGCAAGAGAGGCTTCGGAACAACATAGGTAAATGGTCTCAAACGCTCACCCCTTCCGCCTGCCATGATTACGGCTTTCATATATTATAAATATCCGACTTATAAAAATGTAAATTATTCTTGAACCATTCAATTGTTTGAGATAGTCCATCCCTTAGTTGGATTTGAGGAGACCAATCTGTTGTTTCTATTAGGAGATTATTGTCACAAAGAAGTTGATCAACTTCACTAGAATCTGGTCGCATTCTCTGCTGGTCTTTAAATTTAAAATTAACTTCTTTTCCAAATATGTCGCTTATAAGATATGCTAAATCGTTTATACTTACTTCTTTACTACTACCCAAGTTTATAGTCTTCCCGTTAGTGTTTGCCTCACAAATTCTTCTCATACCAGAAACAGTATCTCTAACAAAGGTAAAATCTCTTGTAGGGTTTGGAGCACCCAACGAGATTTCCTTTTTTCCAGAGAGTATTTGAGAAATTATAGTCGGAATAACAGCTCTCGCAGACTGCCTAGGTCCGTATACATTAAAAGGCCTTATTATTGTTAAAGGAAGTTCAAAGCTATTATAAAAACTTGTGGCTAAAGCATCCGAACCGATTTTTGAAGCCGAGTAAGGCGACTGAGCTTGTGCGGGATGATTTTCATCAATAGGAATATATTTGGCAGTACCATAGATTTCACTGGTTGATATCTGTAAAACTTTTTCTATATCATGGTCTAGAGCAAGTTGTAAAAGGTTTAAGGTTCCCTCTACATTAGTTTTAAAATAAGAGGAAGGAGAAATATAGGAATAAGGTATAGCTATCAAAGCAGCTAAGTTAAAAACTATGTCTACGTCTTGCATGGCACCCTTCATGCTATCAATAGATCTAATATCTCCACTTATTACTTCAATTGAATCCTTCTTATGAGTTTCTATATTATCTAGCCATCCCCAGTTATTGAATGAGTTGTAATACACAAAAGCTTTTACCTTTGCTCCGTGATCTACAAGTTCCTCCACTAAATGACTACCTATAAAACCACATGCACCTGTAACTAATATATTTTTATTTTTAAGACTCATTATTTAAAGCTACTTTTGGAGGTTAACAATACGTTTTGAAAGTCTGTCTATGCCTTTTCCATCGAATATTTTTGAAGAATTTGCATTGTATTCTTTTCTAGCTTCGTAGTCATTTAATAGTTTTTTTAAAGAATTAATAAATACATTATCAAAGTCATCATTAATATCTACCAGTTTTAAACTTTTATTTGAATCTAATTCAAGGGCAAAATTTCTCTGGTGAGAGTTTTGAGGAATCACGATGGACGGAATACCAAGAAAGCAAAGTTCATACATTGTATTTCCACCAGAGCAAATAGCCATATCATTTTTACGCATAACTAAAGAAAAATCCTTAACATTTGAAAGAATTTCGAAATGAAGCGAACTTTCACTGATTAAACTTTCAATATACTCTTTTTCTTTATTTTCAATTCCCAAGTGAAGAGTAATCTTCGAAATACCAATTAAGGAACTTTTATGAGCATCAAGGATTTTCACAATACGAGAAGAAAAATTACAAGGATCACTTCCTCCAAACGTGATTAAGATATTATCTACCTTTTTTTTTATGCTATTGATTTTAGAAGAGATTGAAGAGGGCAAAATACAGTATTTGGGACCTAGGCATTTGGAATTATTCAAATTTACATTAGATAAAGAGCCCTCGAAAGTATTATAATTTACAAGCAGGTCTGAGAAGTCATCATTTATGGCATGTTCATGAAAAGTTACTTTGGGTATATCTAATGTCTTAAGGAATTCAATGTAAGCATGGGAATATATCAACAGGTCACTTATTAGTAACTTTATATTATATCTTGAGAGCAGGAAGTTAATTTTTCTTTCTTCCTCTTCATATGTGTAATCTCTCGTCAGAACTATAATATCAAATGATTTCAGTAAATTGATGACTTTAGGGTTATCATTCACTAAAAATAGTGTATTTATTTTTTGCTGTCTAAGCGTGGTAGCCAGCTCACGCATTCTATAAACATGGCCAAGACCTAATTGATGCGACCCATCAAGTCTGATCAGCTGAAAAGCTGGTTTACTCATTTTACATGATCATCTCTGGTAAGATTGTTTGATCTTCATCGATGTCAATCTTTGCGACCTTACCTATAACTTTCTCGATATCAAATGGCATGTATCCTGTTCCAGGTCTTTTGCAAGTCAGCATCTCCTCTGTTATGCGCTCTCCCTTACTTATTCTTGTCAGAGAAGTTAAGCTTTTTCTAGCTAACTGGTATGCAGAATATTCACTTTCATAAGGACCACTTATGAATACACCCATACCCTCTTCTGTTCTTCTTATTCTTTGAACCATTTCATGTAACCCTGATGGATCAAGTGCAAAGCCATGATCAGGACTATCAGGTAACTGGTTATCCAAAGTAAAATGCTTCTCGATTGATTTAGCTCCTAATGCTACAGCTGCTGAAGGTATTTCGTCCCCATATGTGTGGTCTGAGTAGCCTATTGGTATGTCTTTAAAAATCTCTTGCATTCTAACCATTTTTTTTAGATTTGCATCTCTGTATTCACATGGATAGCTAAGCATACAATGTTGCAATATGATGTCTTCGTTTCCCTCCTTAATGACGATTTCTACGGCTTGCTCCATCTCTGCAATTGAAGCTGTCCCAGTAGAAAGAATAACTGGTTTTCCCGTCTTAGATACTTCTTTTATCAACTGATGATAGACTAAGTCAGAGGAGGATATTTTAAATACATCCATGCCTAGATCGTGTAGAAAAGCTACGTCTGTTAAGTTAAATGGTGTTGAGCTGAAAATTATATCTCTTTCCTCTGCTACCTTTTTCATTTCAGCGTAAGATTCTATAGGAAGATCATCTATTCTAGCGAAAGTGTCATGTTGTGTTCCTCCGCCATCAGTATCAAGCTTAGGATTCCAATATCTAGGAGCTGTTTTGGTTGTAATGTTGTTGGCCTTGTAAGTCTGAAATTTAACTACATCCGCCCCTGCATCAGCAGATTTATGCACTAGTTCAACGGCTCTCGCAGGATCATTGTTATGATTGACACCAGCATCAACCATAATAAGACATGGATCATCCTTACCCACATATCTGTTTCTTATTTTTATTCTATTCATAACTCTCAAAAATTCTAAAGTAAAACTGAGAAAAATAAAGCCTTAATTGAAGGGCGTGGCCTATCAACATGTCATTTGGAAAAGGCGGAAAGGTGATCATTACCATCCTTTGAAATTTCTAATTCACTTAAAAAAAGTATAAATTTAAAGAATTTTCTTCACCACAGTCATACCCATTGAACCTTCATAATCAATTTTTCCTTGTAATAGAGAATAGTTTTGTTTTATGAAGTCCAATACATCTTTCTTTTGGTCGATTGCCTCTATGGTATCTTGACCATCAGCGCCATCATCATCACTATGATAGTCAAAAATAAAAATACCCCCATTTTCAAGAAATTTAGTTAAGTTCTTTACTGTGTCTAATGGATTAGGTAAGTGCTCCATTACAGTTATCATTATTATTACATTATATTTTTTAGGAAGATCTTGAATTAGATTAGGTTTAATTTCGAAATGAGAAACTAAATTTCCAAGATTACGGATTGCGTAATGGAAATTAATTTGCCTTATATCAGCTATTGTATGATCCAAGCCTCTCTTTAATCCCACATTTACTAATGAACTCGTTATAGGGGCAAGTCCACATCCATATTCAAGGACAGAATCATTGTTTTTAATATACCTCTCGTATCTTCTAGATATCAAAGGAGTCCTTGAGAATCTTCTTACAGCGCCAAATAACATATAAATGGTGCTTGCGTTTTGCCAAGAGTCTAGGAAGTCCTCATTAGACGCGTAGTCTGGCGTTTCAACATCTTGAAATCTCGTTCTATAAAGACCTAATAAAAAATAAAAATCATGCAGATAAATAGGTCTTCCTTCAAGCACTTCAGACCAGTAAGTTTTAAAATCTAGGAACCATTTCTTTATCGCACCTATCTCAACCAAAACTTCATAGATATTTATTTTTATAAGCAAAGCTGAAATATATCTAGAAGCCAGTTTTAAAAAATAAACTTTCTTTCTTTTTGAAGGTATTTCGAGTTGCTTATCAAAGAGTTCGTTGATATTGACACTTAGGTTGTCGTAATTATTAAATTTTCTTGTCATTACTTGTAAAAAGGGATTTTTCAGTTGAGGACTTTACTCCAATAATTAGTGTTAATAAACATTAAATTGATTGTCATTTTTTTAAAACTAGGAAGTACCCGGATGTTATATAGAAGTTGTTCTTATTTTGAAGAGAGTCTAGTAAATAGAATAATGGCTTTAGAAATCTAAGAATAAGAAATATTATTCTCTGATAAAAGCTTCTGTTCGAATGCGTTAAATTGTGTCTGATTATATCAAAGACAACAGCTCCTATATGTCCCATCTTATCTAAAGTGACTATCTTTAAATTTGTTTGACTAATTAAGTCCCTCAATCCAGATTCAGTAAACCGCTTTAGGTCACTTTGATAATCACCATGAAAGGGGTTTAAGAAAGGTACAGACAATAATACGTGGCCTTCGTTTTTAATAACTCTTTCAATTTCTTTGATTGCCACCTCTGGTCTTGATATATATTCTAGTACCTCAGTCATTATCACAGCATCAAAAATATCATTTTTGAATGGTAATTTATTACTATTTCCTACTACGTCTGGATTTTCTTCTGAAAAGAGATTTAAGTATGTCCAAAAGATATTTTTATTCTCAGGGGGAGTGAAGGAACCTCTTTTATTAATTTTCTTTCCTCCAATGTCTAGGACATTACCTGTGATTAAGTATTGAAATTTTTCTAACTTAGCGTCTAAAAGTTCTCTTCGTATGCTTAACAAATTTCTGACAGGAGTTTAAATTCTTTATTATTATGTTCTTGAATCTTTTTCTGCAACCACGAAATACCCATTAAACTAAGCTCCTTATCATGAAAGGCAACAACATGTGCTTCATTTACGTATTTTAATGGACATTCAATATCTTTTGGAGGAATACTAGAGTTAAATAATAAAATGGAATTTTTGTGAGCGGCATCTAAAGTATCTCTAGAATAAACATTTCCGGGAGGAATGAAGCTTTGCGGAAAGAAACCCAACCAGTCTCGAAATATTTTTTGAGATCTCTCAATATGTTCAAAATGGGTTTGCCTAGGAATCCAATTCCAGAATTCTCTATGATATTTTCTATTAGAAGAAAAAAATCTTGGAAGATGTTCACCTATTACACAATGGGTTAATCCATGATTTGCAATCTCAATTATTCCATCTTTCTGAGCTTGTTTTAGGATTTCTGCCTGTTCTGGAAATTTTTCAGGAAAACTTATTAATGTCGAATCTTTATTAACCCAGCAAGCAGTCACACCCAAAGTAAGTTTAGCATTTGTATTAATTAGTAGTTCAATTATAGATGACCATTCAAATACAGATAATTCATTATATTTTGGCCATGCCCTAAAGTAAGGAAGATATTTAAGAAATAAGAAATTACCAAATATTTTTTTTGAATAAACTTCGAAATGTTTAGTGCTTGCACCTACATCGTCCATTCGGAGAACTATTTTTTCCATTATTTTTTCTTAAAAAACTCTATTATGGTATCAGTTTGATTAATTTTATTTAAATAATTCTGATAGTGCTTATGAAATTCACTATTTTCTGTGTCATTGAGAAGTTCGAGGAACTCTAAATCAGATATATTGAGTTGAATAAGATCATCTTTGATTATGTTCATTGTTCTGACCTACCAAACTGTAAATCATATAACTGTTTATAGGTTGACGATTCTTTGTACAGGCTTTCATTAGTACCTATTGCCTCTACCTTTCCATTATTCATTACTATGATTTTATTGAGTTTACTTAATGTAGAAAATCTGTGAGCAATAACTATAGCGGTTCTATTGGAAAGTGCGTTCTGAATGGCTACTTGTACTTTGAACTCTGCATCTGAATCTAAGGAGCTTGTTGCTTCATCTAATACTAGTATCTTCGGGTCTGCAGCAATAGCTCTTGCTATTGATAATCTTTGCCTTTGACCTCCGGATAACTTAGCTCCACGGTCTCCAATAATAGTTTTATAACCATCTGACAATTCAATAATAAAATCATGAGCATTAGCTATTATTGCTGATTCTTTTAATCTTTCATCACTAATATTTCTTCCGTATTTGATATTATTTTCCACAGTATCATTGATCAATGTCACATCCTGAAGAACAATACCAAATAAATTTCTATAGGATTTTAGGGAGAAATCTTTGATATTAATGTTATCTATAGTGATGTTTCCTCGATTAGGATCATAAAATCTAAGTATCAAATCTATAACAGTAGATTTTCCTGCGCCACTCTTACCAACAATGCCAATCTTCTCATTATTTTTTATCAATAAATTAAAGTCTTGAAGGACTTTTTTCTCCTCGAAAGAGAAACTTAAGTCTTTGATATCTAAAACATCAAAATTATTAATAGCCAAATCACCGTCTTTTATTTGGCTCTGTGTAGCAAAATATTCATTTATCCTCTCTGAGGAAGCAAAGATTTTTTGTATCCACAAGAAATGAGAAGAAAATTCATTGACTGGCCCCAAAGTAAGCCTTGCCACGTAAATATATAAAAGAAAGCCTTCAACATTTATAGTTCCTGAAAATAATTGAATTACTGCGACAAATAAAACTATACCCTCAGCAATCCCATCTAATAAATATCTTGCTTCAGGCTCTAAACCAGATGCTAATTCTCTTTTAAAAAATTCCCTAGAAGAATTTGATATCTTTTCGTTAAGTCTTTTTGAAGATATATCTGAGGAAGGATTTGATTTAACAAGTCTCATGTTTGAAAATGCTTCTTGTAAAGCTGAAGTCAAAGAGCTCAAAGCAGACAAATTTGAAATTTCATACTTTTTTACAGGATTTCGTAGGAGCGCTGTGATGATATAGTGGGCAACAAAGATCACACCGATTGTGGCAGTTAGAGATGCGCTTGTGTTAATCAAAAATGCCAAATACGCAATAATCACTAGAAAACTATGAGTCATTCGGTGAGTAAGTGAGACTACCCCCTGCCCCACACTTTGAGCATCAGCTAATATTCTCGACATAAGATCACCTGACTGAATAGAATTAAAAAAGGAGAGATCTAAACCTAATAAGGTTTGTGAGAGATCCTCTCTAAGTCTTTTGATAATCTTACTTCGTAAGTAAGAATTTAGAGCCGAAGCAGAATATTTAACAATGCCAGCTAATAGACTTAGGATAATTAAAACAAAGATAAAGTAAGGAATTGAATCTACGATGTTATCTTCAATACCGTAAGAAAAAAATAAATCTGTAATTAAAGAGCCAACTTGATTTAAATCAAAAAAGTTGGGTTCAATAGCCTGAACTTCCTCTACCTCTGCATTAACATTTTCGGTATATCCTATTTGATCAAGTACAAGGTTGATTACTCCAGCTGCAGCTACAGGTCTCAAGGTCGTAAAGAATGTCGCTATTATGGCTACAAATAGTAATAAAACCATTGCAGGCCATATTTGTCTAATATACCTAACTATCAGCTTCATTGTTTATATCCTAAATATTTTAGAGTAATACCTAATCCAATAGATACATATCATTTGTTGCGCCAGGGAATTTAATCAACGTTATTATGGTTTTTTCGAAAACAGTGATTTCTCCAGAGAAAGTAAATTTAATAAGATTCTCAAAAAAATCTTTAGGATGTGAATTCGGATCATATAAATAACCTGATTTATCTTCTATTTCTTCACCCATATCTGTAAATGTAACCCCTTGGCCTGGATTATTCCAATTGTCACAAATTACTTTAATGTTATAGCCTTTATTAAAGATGGCTTGAAAAAACTGAATAGAAATGACCTTTTCCCCCCAACGGGAAGGAAGTATGGAAAGATCAGATAGAAATATCTTCTTATTCATAAAATTAATACCAAGTTTTTACTCATAACAAGGCCAGCCTTTTGCTCTAAATCCATCTGGAATTTTTGAAAGCCACTTCCAAGTAAGATTGGAGCATGTTATTCCTTGGAATAAAAAAAGCAATACAGAAATTAGATTTTTATTATTCTTAATTAATGAGGACAAAAGATTTATCTCCTAATTACCAACTAAAAACTTCAAATCTACCTCTTGTAAGTTATCAAACCTTGCGATGTTTCTTCGCTTCCCTTTTATCCTATATACAAAATCTAGTTTAGCAAAAAGGTTATCTGTCTCTATAAGATCTTTTTTTGGCCTCAAATAAAATGGGAAATCTAATTTAAATCCAGAAGAAAAGGCTTTTCTGCATAAAATGAGGAAGAAATAAAAATGCATTCTAGATTTGAAATACCTATCTACATTATCTTCAAAGTTACCAAGCATACTTCCATCAAAGCCAATCAAGTAGATGTTGTTGATGCCCATATATTTTATTAGAGGAAAGCAGTAAATAGCTGCAGCATTAGTAAGTTTGCTTTTTCTAATGAGAACACAGTCATCTGTTTCTAAAACATTTAGATAATTACTAAGGTCATCATTTAATTGATTTTTTTCATTCTCATCAAATTTAAAATAATGAAACTTATTGATTAATTTTAATTCTGGGAATTCTCTTTTGAAAGAGTCCTTTATAGTTATTATTTGCATCTCTGGGCAATCTCTTAGAAAGAACATAGGAGACCCTTTTAAATAAATATCAGACTTGTACTTTAAATTTTTGAATATGCCTTTAGAAGGATTCCACTCTTCGTACAAGTTATCAGATTGATTCATTAAGTAATTAATTTCTCCATGAAACTCTTCCTTTATGTAGGGCTCAATAGAAATTCCAGTTTTTCTAGAAACTAAAAAAAATTGTTGAAATGTGTTATCTTTGATTTTCTCAGGGTGGCCCAACATCAAAAAATCTATAGACAGATCCGAATGAGCTACTTTTTTTGTCAGAGCTTTAGGCTCTATAAAAAACACATATCTGCTTTTGTCTAAGTGAGCCAACCTATCAATCAAGTGCTCAGAAGATGGCCCCCCAAATATGATCACAGCATCTTTGCCTCTATTTGAATCTTTTAAACTGAGCATTTATAAATTTCAGGAAGCTCTTTAAGCTTGTTATCTGAATTGTGGAGTTTTTTTAGAAAAACTTTGCTTTGGTTTTCTCCAACCTTCATTGAATCATTAAAATAACGATTTAAATACCTAACCATAATCTTAGGATTATCCTCTCTTCGATAGGTAAAAAAATTCTTTCTCACTCTATGCATACCATCTGTAAACCAAGGTTCTGTTCCCAACCAAAAGGGAATTAAACCCCAAATTTGTTCTAAAGCAGTAGCTGAATAAGGAAGATCCAAAACGTCATACATTGAATATTTATCAAATTTGTCAGATAGTCTTTCTAGAAAAGCTCTACTAATTAGATGATTACAACATGCCCCGTACCAGCCAATTTTAGCTTCCTTATAAAGGTTCATTCTTCCTAACTGTAGATTCTCAATATTGTCTCCATTTATTAATTGCTGGTTCCGTAAGAATCTTGAAGAAATCTCTTCTGAAGATGGGATTATAAAATTTAAAAAATTATAAATATTAGTGGAATCAATAAAACGCATTAATTTTGAACCTGGACCCCAGACTTTGGGTACCAAATTATCTACTTCAGTTTGCAGTCCAATAGGCCAATGTTGATAAACCTTCTGAAATTCCGGGTCTCGTAGAAATATCTCATAGGTCTTCTTTATCATTTCATTGTGAAACTCTGACATTTCTCCTTTTACCTTTCCTGATGCAAAACCTTTTGTCCATATATCCCTTGATAAGAATCTCTTATCTTGAGAACCTGTTATGAAGTTTAAATCTTTCTTTTCTATAGCTTCTACAAATTCATTCAATGTTGAACTTCTAGCCAATAAAGAACCCTCCCCCATAAACAAAATACTATCAAAGGGCCTCCACTCACCTGACTTAATAAATTTCAGCCATGCTCCTGAATCTAGACCATGATCATTTTCAAATGAAATAATTGATGACTTACCATTCTGTAAGTCACAAAATTTTCTTACATCTTGATCAAAAGAATCTAGTTGCGTATTTTTACTTTTAACTGAAGTGGCTAAGTTTGTTGATCTTGATAAGTGTATATTTTGATCTCTGATAAAGACATATCTTTCATATTCTTCTTTAAATATACCTTCTGAAAGATCTCTTTCATGTCCTTCATTTATAAGGAAAAAGGTATGAAAATCCTGATTGGATTGCGCGTGAGTGGAGATTACTGAAGAAGTTATCAGCCATGGTTTGTGATGAACGCAATGAGCTATAGCTAATTTATGGTTACTCATGTAAATTGAAAATATTATTCATTATTCTTTTAGAGCCATTCTCTAGGTCCATTAAAAATTTTTTAACATAAGCCTTCTGAAGGTGCTGCTCAATTATAAAACAGCTATCGTCAATAGAATTTTGTACAGTAGTTTTACGATCTAGAATACTGACAATGCCAGGGTAATTAATCCAACTATGTTCAGTTGATAGTTGTAGATCTAAGTAATCATAGATACCTCCGCCATAATCAGTATACTGATATTCTTTTGGGCAGACATTTAATTGCATTGCATTAGTTGAACAAGCAACTGCTTCCATAGTGGTTGAAGAGTTAAATCCTATATAAAGATCAGAAACAAAAAGTAATTCTAAAAGAGTAAAAGGATAAAACTCTAAGTCGTAAGAATAATAATCAGTAAGATTTTTTATATAGTCAGGATCATTATTTTTTTCTCTGGATTTTACAACTAGTAAGGCATTATTTTTATCACAATAAGTCCTCAGATCCTTTAGCAAAGATTGATTATTGAATGAATATTCTTTATTGAAATATAATTTTAGTATTAAAAACAAAATCTTTGGAATTTTGAAAGGATGATGGTAGGCATCATAAAAAAATTGAATACTAAATATCTTAATTTTATTCAGGAAATTGCCGTGAAGCTTAAAGAAATAACCAAAAAACACATTTCCAACATGATTGACTGTTCCAATAGGATCAAAAAATATTATTTTTTTAGAAGTTTGGAGATTAAATTTCTTAAGGATTTCATGTTTTGAGAAACTCTTTATTTGTTCTATTTCAGGAAATCCAACTACTATAGTTTTTTCTTTTATGTTTTGAATCTCTTTAAGGTTGCCGTCGAATCTTTTAAGTAATGAATTTATAAATTCTTCTTTCCAGTAGTCACTGAATAGTAAAAACTTGTCTACTGAATTCAGAGTTTCTAGTGAGATATTTTGAGGAAAGAAAGAAACTATGTCATGGCTATGTTGCAAATAAAATATTTTAAGTTTTGGAATTTTATTTTTTAAATTAACTAACGCTATAGATTCCGTGATGAGAGTATTGACCTCTCCATCCTTCAAAAAATTGCTCAAATCATTATCGTCCAGATATGTTTTGTATTTGTGCCCCCTTGATTCTAGAGCTTTCTTTAATTCATCATCTTCTTGTATATTTTTATGGAATACTACGAATGATCTTCCTTGGCTATTTTCAAAAATAGGTATATAAAGCTTTAACTGACTTCTGTGGGAAATTATAAAAGCTATTACATTAGGTTTGCTACCAGACACTTAAACCACCATCAAGAATGAGATTTTGTCCAGTTAAGTATTCAGAGTCCTCAATTAAAAGGAATTTTATTGCCCCATCAAGATCTTCAAGATTTCCCATTCTTGCCATAGGCACCTTGGCTGAATAATTTCTTACAAATTTGTCTTCTTGCCCATTATAAATTCCTCCTAATGAGAGAACATTTACTCTTATATTTTCTTTTCCCCAATATGAAGCCAAATATTTAGCGAGACTTATAACTCCTCCTTTAGAAGCTGAATAAGATGCAGGATTGTTAAATCTTTTCTCAGATGTATTGATAGATTCATAAATAGATTGATCAGTACCAAGAAAACCGTATATTGAAGAAAGGAAAATTATACTTCCTCCCTTACCAGATTTTGCCATATGAGAGCCAAATACCTTTGATATTAAAAAGGGGCCATCGAGGTTAACTGAGAGCATTCTTTTCCATTCTTTAATGTCATAATCTTCAAAAGGAGCACTAATACTCAAGGTATCATCTGAGGAATATGTAGAGCAATTTATGACTGAATCTATATTATGAAATGCTTTATTAACCCCTTCCAATAAACTATTGAGAGACCTCTCATCAGTAATATCACAGACATCATAGTATGTTGATACATCATATTTACTTAGTTCTTGAGCTAGTTTAGCGCATCCTTCTTTGTCAATATCAGCTATTACTAGATTGCATCTATTTTTTGCTAAATATTCACAGACATGTTTACCAATAAGTCCCAAAGCCCCAAACACAACTATGGTTTTATAAATATTTTTTTGCATTTTCATTTAGTTATTCATGACCTTGTTCTTAAGCAAAAATTCAACAAATTTGGCATCTAGTTCTGAATCAATATCTATAGATCTTTCTTCAGGCATAAGGTACAACTCAGTAGAATCTAAAAAAATAGGTATCTCATTTTGCAATAATACTTCTTTTTTCCATGCATATATTGAAGCATTCATGTCATAACATTGAGGAGAATCTTGTCTGCAAGTTGGAGGAGGATCAATAGTTTTTGAAATCACAACTTTCCCATTCAAATCTTTTTCAATTAAATTAAAGTAAGGAGAGCGACGAGAATCCATAGCTGTTATAACATTTGATATATTGCTATTCAGGACTAGATCTATACAGTTGTTTATATCATCAGCAATCCTTAGTGGAGATGTGGGATCTAAGTCAACAAGATAATTGAATTCTGTTTGATAAATCGACTCACAAGTCTTTAGTGCATGTCTAAGAGCAGGAAACTTAGAGATTTTATCTGACGCCAATTCATTGGGTCTTAAGAAAGGCACTTCAGCACCTGCCTTAAGAGCTATATCGGCTATTTCTTCAGAGTCAGTACTAACGATAATCTTACTAAATCTCTCAATAGTCTTAGCCATCTCAATGGAGTAACAAATGAGAGGTTTTCCATTAATTAGACTTATATTTTTGCCTGGCAACCCTTGTGATCCGCCTCTAGCACAGATTGTACAAAGTATATTAGTTGCTTTATCCATTTGATTTATGAGCTAAATCAAAAATACTCAGGGTCTCAAGTGATTCAACTATATTAGGCAGAATGCACTCTTTCATATTTTTAGTAAAGTCCTGTAGTTCAGTTATAAAGATTGAGTTTCTATCTATTTTCATTTTTATCCTCCTGATCTCTTTCGTATTACTAGTGCTGATAAAATAACTATCATTTACGAAGTCCAAAATTACTGTTCCGTTTGTACCTTCTACCCTAAAAGACCTTATTGGGATTTTAGAAAGATAATCTAGAGAGACGTCAGCAATAATATTATCTTCTAATTCTAGACTTAAGCTGCATAGTTCGTCTGAATCAATATCTAATGATTTAAAGTTTCTAATTTTAGCTGATACTGAAATGACCTTACCAAAAAGGAATTGTATTAAGTCTATTTCATGAGAAGAGTCATACATAACTCCACCACCTTGATTAGAGAAGGCGCTGTAGCTTTTTTTTAAGTTTGAATCTTTTCTCCACCAAGGAAGAAAGTGTCCATATTGAGAATTGATATAATTAATTTTTCCAAGACTGGGTAGATCCGCTTGCAGTTGTGTTACCAAAGGATGATATCTCATTAAGTAGGCTACTCTGTAGCATTCGGGAGAGTTCTGACTGTCGATAGATTCTATGATGGCCTCTAAAGATTCATTAATAGTAGTTGTCAAAGGCTTCTCAATTAAGGCGGGTAAATTACCTTCAACCAACGCATTTAGTGCATCTAGATGTTCCGAAGTGCGATTAGCAATAATTCCAAAATCTGGATTGAATAAATTATTTGATTCTTCGAAAGACTTGTAACAAGTAAAACCTTCAACTTCTCTTTGAGTGATTATGGCGACCTCAAATCCAAGAGTTATTGCATTACGTGCGTGCCTTAGACCTGCAGAACCTGATCCAAATATAATACATTTATCCATGTCTAGATAAGGATCTTATTAAAAGAGATGAAATAGTTTTTATCTCATCTTCTTTCATTCCATAGTAAGAAGGTAAACAAATACCCCTTGCAGATGCCTCTTCAGTTAGAGGTAAAACCGAATTAGATTCTTTGTAGGGGGGCATTAAATGTATAGGATAAAAGAATTTTCTGGCGCCTATTGAATTGGTTTCAAGATCATTTATGATTTTGTCTCGCACCACTCTATTTTTTTCATTATCTTGAAAAGATGGAATTCTTACACAATAAAGCCAATGAATATTATCAGACCATTCTAAATCAGGTGGCAGGATTAAATTTGAGTCCAAGAAGTTCTCTTTGAAGAGTTTTGCTATTCTCAGTTTATCTGAGAGTATTTCTTCTACCCTTTCCATCTGCGCTAAGCCAACCGCAGCCTGCATGTTGGTCATACGATAATTATAACCAACTATGTCATGCCAATATGGATCATTATCTGACTTGCCATGATCACGATATTTTTTCATTTTATTGAAAAAAACTTCGTTATCGGTCGTAACCATCCCTCCTTCTCCAGTCGTAATAATCTTATTACCAAAGAAACTAAAGCAACCCATGTCACCTAAAGAGCCAACAAGGTTTTCTCCAATTTTTGCACCATGAGCCTCTGCAGCATCCTCAATCAAAAGAATATTCCTTTCAGAACAGAACTCTAATAGTTCTGACATTTCGGCAGGTTGTCCATATAAGTGTACAGGGATAACAGCCCTAGTTTTGGACGTTACTAAATCTTTCAGAGATTTATAATCTAAATTTAGAGTTTCGTTGTTTATATCTGCAAATATAGGAGTGGCACCTATATACCTAACAGCATTTGCTGTAGAGATCCATGTGAATGAAGGAACAATAACTTCATCCCCTTTTTCTATCCCTCCTGCCAATAACGCCAAGTGAAGTGCAGCGGTACCATTTGAACAGCTTAGAGCATATTTTGTTCCTATAAAATCTGCAAATGATTTCTCAAACCTATCAACATATTCACCTTGAGAAGATATCCAATTGCTGAGAACACAGTCAGTAAGGTAAAGAAGTTCATTTCCATGAAGACCTGGCTTTGCGGCTGGTATGTTTAAATCTTTATACTGAAGTAGTTCAACGAAATTATCTTTTTGGTCTAATAGCGGGATAGCTTTTAAATCTAGGCTTAGCTTTTGAGTTAAACTCTTACGATCTTGACCTATTCGTCCAAATATTGACTTCTTATTTACAATTCCTACTATTTGATCTTGAGGAGATAATCCTCTAATGATAGCTCTTCTAATATCTCCATCTGTAATTAGCCCTAAATATTTTTTCTTATCATCAACTACAACAGCTAAGCCCATACCATAGTCATTGATGACACTCATTGTCAGCACTACAGATGAGTGATGACCTACAATTGGATATTGTTTACTCATATGTTATTAAGTCGTCAACTTGATAATCTTTTTTTGCTGAGACACCTTTTATACTTTCCCATTCCATTGGAGAAATTCCGTCTGCAGGTCTTTTAGCTGCAACATTTTCAATTGAGAAAGTATCTCCCTTCTTTATAGTTGTTCTTGCAACAAGACTCCGCCTCATATATTGAATATTCTTAAATTCACTATCTGAAGGTTTTTTCTCTCCTGTTCCTAGAGATAATTCTACATTTCGAACCATTTTTATTAATTTTTCAAAGTCTTTTGGATTTAATGAGCTTATATGATCAGGACCTTCTAGTTGATTGTCGAGAGTAAAATGTTTTTCGATAACAGTGGCGCCTAATGCTACTGCAGCCAATGTAGCCTCGAAACCTTCAGAATGATCTGATAGACCCACTTCTAAGCCAAAGTAATCCTTCATAGACTTTATCGCTTTAAGATTTAAGTCTCTATATGGAGAAGGATATTCAGAATTACAGTGCAAAAGTGTAAGCTTATCTCTTTGAAGGCCATGTTTTACCAAAACCTCTATTGCATTATCAATTTCCTGTATGTTTGACATCCCAGTTGAGAGTATAGTTTTTTGATTTAATTTTGCGATTTCTGATAAAAGAAGGTAATTTGTAATTGATTCGGATGCGATCTTTACAAAATCTAATCCAAGGTCAGACACCAGCTCAACATTTTGTCTTTCTGCAGGAGTTGTTAAAAAACCTATTCCTAAACTATCTGCGTATTGTTTTAGTTGAAAAGTTTGCTCCAAACTTAATTCTAATTTTTTTAACATCTGAAATTGAGATTCAGAAGAAATGGTAGTTTGTAATTGATACTCAGTTTTTGGGGCTTTGGAAGATATATTTTCTTCTGTGAGAAAGGATTGAAATTTAACGTAGTCAGCTTGTATGTATTTTGCTTGCTTTATGAGTTCTTTTGCCAGGTTTATGTCACCATTATGATTCACACCTGCTTCGGCTATGATAACTACAGATTTCATGTTTAACTTAAAATTGACACCAGATTATCATGGCTTAGTTTAATATTATCAATAGAGTCGAAAATCTCCAAAGTGAAATCATAGCCATGATATTTTTTACCACTCAAGTCTGAAAGTAATTTAGAATCAGCGTATAAGGGTTTATTTTCATCCTCAAGATCATCATTATCACTAATATGAACATAATCAGTTTCTTGAATTAATGAACTAAGTTCTTCAGAAAACTCTAATGATAAACTTTTGCAGCTTACTTTTAAGTGGGCTACGTCTAGCAAGAAATTAAATTTTATTTTTTTCCTTAATTTTAAAAAATCATTATAACAAGCCAACATGGAGGGTTTTCTATTAGGGAACCGTCTTCTATTTCTTGAACTGATGACATTATTTTCAATGTAAATCTTAAAATCGTCCCCTGCAAACCTTTGAATAAGATCAAGATTATGGACAAAAGCATCGATCGCTTCATCTTCATCATTAAGTTCTCTTGTTGAAATATCAGTGCCTAATTCATCACTAGCTATATGTATAAAAAAACCTGCATGAAAACCTAAAATATAAGAGTCTAACTCTCTAGAAAGTTCAATAGATCTCTTCGCATGCTCTATAGAATCTTTTGATACTTGAGGGTTTAGAGATGCTAGATTGAAAACAAAATGTTTCTTTGGCGGGGGGAAATAATTATGTAATCTATAATTTAAATTAAACTTAGATTTTAAGTTTTTGAGGTCATCAACAAATCCATCATAAAAATCGGTTCCGCCTGTAAGTTCAATATTAGTAAAACCCTCTTTTGCAAGAGCATGTGCCTGATCAGAAATGCTTTTGGCTTTAGATATATATGAGGAGATATAAATCACAGTGACTTTTTATCAAAAAAAATTATTTCTAAAACTTCTCCATTTGGCTTAGCAAAAAAGGAGTAATAACAATCATCTAAAGTTGATGCCTTAATAATATCAACTGTTTGAAAAAGACCTTTATCTTTCTTCAGATTTTTAACCGTAGCTTCTATATCTGAAGATTCGTAACAAATATGATTCAGAATACCGCCTCTTTTAATAAAGCCCAATATTGGAGAATCTTCACTTATAGCTTGAATAAGTTCTATTCTAAATCCATTCAGAACAAAGAATTGAACATCAACTTTTTGAGGAGGTTCTCTTAAAATCTCAGTTTCAGCTTCGAAACCTATTAAACCACAATAAATTTCAGCTTCTTTAGCTATGTCCTTGACCGCTATGCCCAAATGGTGGACTCCAATAATACTTGAATCCAAGCTAGTCCCCAGAGATTCTCTTTAAATTTTCAATTAGTCGATTCACATAGCCCCATTCATTGTCATACCAAGTAACTAAACGCAACTTGTTATTCAATACTTCAACCCAACGAAGATCTAATACACAAGAACTTTCATGATGCTTCACATCAATAGAAACTATCGGGTCATCACTTATCGCCAAAATCGGGATATTTTCAGATTTTTTGAGGAACTTTTTAACATTCTCTGTGTTAGTTTTTTTATTTAAGTCTAAAACCATAGAACAAGATCCAATAATCTCTGTAGGTACTCTATAGGACATTGAAGAAATCTTTCCTTCTAAAGATGGTAAGACTTTCAATAAGGCTTTCCCTAAAGAAGTATTTTTTGGAATGAGATTTGAAGCACTTGCTCTTCCTATGCCATAAGCTTTACCTTGTGGATCTTGAATGACATCAGTATTTAAAGAACCATCCATTATATTTTGATAATTTAGCCATGGATGTAAGGTCTGAAGAAAAGCACTTTCTATACCGTACTCATCTTCAATTAGCCTAAGAACTGGAGCTGTACCAATTACATCACAAATACTAGAGGAGACTATATGATGGTTACTATGATCATAGTCATGTTCATTTGCGCCATTAGAAATTGTAATGTCCATACCTTCAGGAGAATCAGAGAATAAAACTTTTTTTACAGTACCTGTAAGGCATTTTCTTATAATCGGAATATTTGGCTTATAGCCAGAACTTTCTATCAAAATATCGACACCTTGCTTATCCCAGCCTGCATCAGTTATTAAAATTGAACTGGATACTTTTGTACTAGTTCCATCAACAAGAATTGAATCTTTTTTAACCTCTGCTTTATTTGATAAAGTTCCATGAACTGAGTCGTAATTCAATAAGTAACATATGTTATGTATATCTGAATTCAAGTCATTAATCTGAACAACTTCAAAGCCTTCCAATTCTCTGATTTGCCTAAATATGGTTCTGCCTATTCTTCCAAAACCATTTATGCCTACCTTTACAATTTTCTTGTCTATCATTTTTGCTGATTAATTAGATTTTTGAATATGTGAATTTAGCTCAGAGAAGCTTGTCAGATTTTGAAAATCATCTGGGGACAATTCAATCTTAAAGGTTTCTTCTATAGACATCATTAAACGCAGATGATTAAGAGAATCCCAATTAGAAACTGTATCTATTGATATATCAGATTCTGATAATCCTTCGAGACCATCTTCAAAAAGATCTTTAAATACCTGATAAAGTTTAGTTGATTCATTCATTATAATTTTTCACAGCTTGCTTAACTTTACTCCTGAGTATTTTTCCATTAGAAGCTTTTGGTATCTCGTCGTGACCAAGTTCTTCGATATTAATATAGCAAGTTGGTATTTTAAAGTTAGAAAGTACAGTACTCAGCATTCTAGACCAGGCGCTAGGATCAGGCAACTTGTTCTCCTTCATTGTGTAAATCATTGCGACTTCAACACCTTTTATGGGGTGATCAATGCCAATTATGATAAATTCATAGAGGTCAGCCAACAACGAAGAATGTTGTTCAATTTCAGCAGGGTAAACGTTTTCGCCTGAGACAATTATCATATTATCAATTCTGTCAGTTATAAATAAGTTCCCGTTATTATCAAAATATCCAATATCGCCAGTTTGAAGCCAGCCATTTTTCTTTCTTTCTTGTGTTAATTTTTCAAGATTATGATAGCGTTCAAAAACATTTTCTCCTTTAATCAGTATTTCTCCTTCTTCGGTATCATGATTAGACTGGACCGTAATCTCATTTATACTCATTGGTTTTCCAACCGATCCTGGAGAAGTTCTATCAAAGATATTCTCACACGTTGCAAATGAAGTTGTCTCAGTCAATCCGTAAGTTATAAAAATTTTAGTCTTGAACTTCTCCTCAAACTGTTTTCTTTTATTTTGATCTAATTTCATTCCGCCAGTCAAAATACCTTTAAGCATATGAGAAGTATCTCTCATACCCTTTGGATTCTGAGAAAGAAGAAAATTTATATGAGAACCCATTCCTAAAGTCCAAGTAATCTCATGTTTTTGCACAAGATCCCAAAAACCTCCTAAAGCTACTTCGGGTCTAACTGGAATACTAAGAGAGCCAGACCACATGGGAGACAAGGTTGTAAATAGTTGTCCGCTATTATGGAACAAAGGAGTGATGGTTAAGAACTTATCTTTATTTGTGAAATTAAAAGACTCAAATATACCTTTAGAATTAGATATTAAATTCCTGTGAGATAGTTCAACACCCTTGGGATTACCCGTTGTCCCTGACGTATAAACTATCTCCGCAATATCTGATGGCTTTATATTAGACATAGAATCAATCTGAATGGGGTTATAAGAAGATAAATCTTCTATCCACTGTGACCCCAGAGAAATACCCAGAGAAGCAATATTTCCAGGTATGTTTTTTCTTAATCCCTCAAGAGTTATCACAAAAGAAATCTCAGCATCCTGGCAGATGTACTCAATTTCTTTCTTTGTCATCTTTGGATTAATTGGAACAAAGATATAGTTGAGTGCTGGCAGATGAAGAAATAACAGTGCCAGCGGCATATCATTAGGAAGCATTACTCCTATATAACTGCCTTCAGGCAAAGAATATTTGTTTAGAAAAGACTTTGTAAGGGGTAATAATTCAAAAATATCTTTATATGTAAGTTTGAAGTTAGTTTTATCTGAGGAACTCAAAAAGGTGGAGCTTCCAAAATTATTTGAGCTAAATTCAATTAAGTCATAAAAGTTTCTAATCTCTTTTAACATCACTTAATCTCTTCCTAAAGAGTAGCCTCCATCTACAGGAATGTTCGCTCCAGTAATCCACTTCGATTTTTCGGATAATAGGAACTTGATAGCCTCAGCTACATAAAGTTCTTTTCCAATTCCCAATGGGTGTTTAGCAACTAATGCTTGATAATCCTTTTTACTTAGTGAATTAAGCATTTTTTCAGTAAGAGGAGTATTTATATAACCTGGGCACACACAGTTTGATCTTATTCTATACTCTGCATAATCAGCGCTAATTGATCTAGTAAAGCCTAAGAGCGCGGACTTAGTAACTGAGTAGGAAAATCTATTCTTCATACCCAAAATGCCAGCTATAGATGAAATATTTACAATACTTCCCTCTTTTTCTTTGATCATTAGTGGAATTGTTTTCTTAGTCAAAAAATAAGTTCCTGATAGATTTGTCTCTAAAACGCTTTTCCAGTCATCAACATTTGTATGAACTATATCTTCTCTAGCAAGATTGATCCCAGCATTATTCACAAGTCCAAAAATTTTAGAGAAACTTTTTTGAATTTTTAAAAAACATTCATCTAAGGCCTTTTCATTGGAAATATCGCATGCATAAGTCTTTATGTTTGAATTTGAATGAGTTTCCTCAATGAGATATTTTGTTTCTTCTAGCTTCTGTTTGTTTCTTCCAAGAAGTATTAAGTTAAAATCTGATTTTGCTAAAAGTTTTGCTGTCTCTTTCCCTATGCCCGAGCCAGCACCGCTAATAATTATGTTTCTTCCTAAGTTACGTTTCTTCATTGAGATAGCGTAAGGTATAAATTTTTATCCTTTCTTTCTGAATGGTCTGAAAAATAATCTTCAATGAAATCTTTCATAGTCTTTTCATCAACTGAATAAAATAAACTAGATTTTCCGTAATAAGGTTTCGATATGTCTTCCAAGAGGACTAAATTTATTAGCTTACTTGAAGATTTTTTATCTTTAAGCATCATAGAAGCTATACCACTTGCATCAAAATCTGAACTAAATTTGGTATTTAGAGAAAATTTCTCCATCAATTCAAGAAGTTCCTGATGAAGGCCGTCCCTTGTAATGTTCATTTTTTCTCCAAATGCAATGGCTAGGAGAGTACCAATAGATATGGCATCTCCATGTGAAACTTTATAGTTTGATATCTTTTCAAAAGCATGTCCAAATGTATGACCTAAGTTACTAGATAAAGGATCTACTTGCCTTATTTTCAATCTAACTCTTATAGTTTCTTCAATAATCTTCATTAATATCTCAGGACTTTTGCTTGAAAAGTATTCTTCCATTAATTTCAATAATTTTTTTGATCCGAGGAGTCCATATTTAAAGATCTCTGACCATCCTTGGCGCATCTCTCTTACTGGTAAACTTTTGAAAAAAGAAATATTGTTATAAACAATAGAAGGAAAATAAAATGTTCCTAAAAGGTTTTTTGTTTGAGGTCCATTTACACAGGTCTTGCCAGCAGTAACTGCATCTACTTGACCAATTAAAGTGGTTGGTATGGCAATATAGGGTATTCCTCTCATATATATAGAGGAGACAAAACTTACTAAGTCTGATGTGAATCCACCTCCGATTGAAATAATTAGGTCATGTCTTCCTATAGTATTTTTTTCAAGCTCTTCAATTATTGAGATACTCTGTTTGATACTTTTATTTTTTTCATCTGCCTCTAAGGGAAGTTTTAATAAATCCTTGTTATGGACCAGAAGTTTTTTCCAGATTGTATCTAAAAAATAATCAGGAATATCTTTATCAAATATAACGACAAGTCGATCATAGCCGCCTAAATCTAAAGATGTGAATCCTTCAAAAGAGAGACTGTCATCTATATAAAAGGAGCATTCTTGATTAGTTACCGACTTAAAGTGCTTCTTAATCATTTTTTAAGCTTTACTGTTCTTGGCAGTTGAGCAATAGTTACATTTTCTGGAACTTTGTCTAATAAAACAGTGCCTATCCCAATAGTTGAGTTTGAGCCGACAGTTACTCCTGGGTGTAAAATTGCACCAGATCCAATTATAACTTTTTGCCCTATCTGGCATTTTCCGTCCATAACGCTTGTCGGTAGAAGAGAGGAAAAACTCCCTATATCACCATCATGCCCAACCAGACAATTGAAACTTATCAAGACGTATTCGCTAATGGTCACATTGTAGCTGATGTTTACGCCCGAAAAGACTAAGAGACCGTCTTGAGGGATAAAATCAGTTGCTATGACAGACGAAGGGTGGACCAAACTGGGTACTTTAAGATTGAGGGGAAGTATTTCGTTGAGTATTATCTTCTCTCTTATATCTGGATCTAAGACTCCACAAACTCCATAAGAATTTGATAAATCTAGTTCTTTTAAGTCGGCAGGACAGAAAATTTCAAGACCATCGAAGGATTTTCCAATGAGCTTTGAGTCATTATCAACAAATCCTCGTATATTCCACTCAGAATCATTTTTGTTTATATCAATGATTAGTTGAAAAACATCTCTACCTCCAGGCCCAGCACTGAAAATATATATGTCTTTCATAATCTAATGATTAAATCTTTAGAAAATCTCTTTTCTATTCTTCCTAAAGTAATCGAATATCAAGACAAATATCACAGAGATCAATCCAAAAATAAAAGTATAAATTATGCAAAATTTAGCCCTTGAGGGTCTAGTTCTCTTTTCTGGAACTACTGGAGGCTCAATAATCTTAAATACATACTCTTCTCTAACATTAGCAAGCATAAATTTTTGTTGTTCTTGTTCAATTAACTCTGAAAATAAATCTTTGACCGACTTAATAGAGGTATTAACTAACTCTTTTTGATAAAAATCAATCGCAAGACGGGCTTCTTCTTTATCTTCTTCTCTCATTGAGTTGTTGACTCCGTTCACAACTAGTGTGGCCCACTCCATAGCAATGGTTGGTGAAAAATGTTCTATAGAAATACTCGTGAGACCAGTTATTGGGTTTTCCACAACATTCAAGCTAGAAGAAAAGCTTTCATATGCCTGTTGAAAAGAAGGCTTTTCAAACAATATGTCATTTTCTACATCATAAATATCAGGATCATAAATCAGTTCCTTAGTATCTGGATCCCAATCTTGAGCTGCTGCTAAGTCAACTATTATCTTATCGTATAAGTTTTCCTTAAAAAATTGCAAGCTGCCAATTTTAGCAATTGCAATTCTATCTTTTGTCATTAGACCTGAACCTGGTTCTATGCCCGCCAATGATGCTAACCCGCCAAATCTTTGTGTCAAACTTGATGATTGTTCTTGCTCATTGGGTATGACAACGGAAGTTGAAGTAAAAATAATTTGTAAATTTAATGCGATAATAATTGAAGAAAGTCCACCTAAAGCAGTTAAACGAATTAAAGTTTTTCTATATGTCCATAATATCGAGAGAGTTTTTGTAACATCGACAATATACTCGTCTGAATTATTATTGAGCTCTTCTTTAGTCATAAATTTTTAAATTATTAATTGGTGCCCAGAGACGGACTCGAACCGTCACGAAGTTTCCTTCGAGGGATTTTAAGT
>CENP01238370.1_pt1 | contig 27510 bp, 28 predicted proteins | sample 361281 | NCBI WGS metagenome assembly CENP01 (sample SAMEA2591122, study PRJEB7988) | marine metagenome | biome: marine biome (ENVO:00000447); feature: deep chlorophyll maximum layer (ENVO:xxxxxxxx); material: saline water (ENVO:00002010), including plankton (ENVO:xxxxxxxx) | depth 70 m | reverse complement strand
TGAGGTTAAAAATGTGGACCTCTCGGTCCTAAGTTCGAACTTTTTTAAAATAATTATCTTAATTTTAAAATAGTGTAATTATACAAAAACCCACTCATTAGAGTGGGTTTATTTTTTGTGGGAGATGAGGGGTTCGAACCCCCGACCCCCTCGGTGTAAACGAGGTGCTCTGAACCAGCTGAGCTAATCTCCCGGAGGGGTGCAAATATAGGTTTGGAATACCGTTATGCAAGCTATTTAAAAAATGAAAGATTTACTCTGTATCAAAAATAAATAATCACCTTTCCTCAAAGCTCATGCTTAGGCTATTGACGCAATATCGGAGCTTTGTTTCTGTTGGTCCATCATCAAATACATGACCAAGATGTCCTCCGCATTGGGTACATAAAATTTCTGTTCTTATCATACCCGCACTAAAATCTCTAATTTCTGTGATGGCCCCCGGTATAATTTCTTTATCAAAACTTGGCCAACCACAATGCGCGTCAAATTTTGACTCTGAGGTGAATAACTTATTTCCGCATCCTGCGCAGCTATATGTTCCTTTTTTAAAATTCTTATCATATTCTCCCGAGCCAGGATATTCAGTTCCTTTTTGTCTTAAAATTCTGAATCGCTCAGGACCCAGTTTTTCAAGCCATTCTGAATCACTTTTTTGAATACGCGGCTTAAAATCATCCATCTTGTTTATCGTTTGGGATTGACATTGGGTTAAAATGTTCAGTGAAAAGAAAAAAATTAAAAATTTGTTCATCATTATGAGAACATTTTAGATCAATTTTAGTTCAGAGTCTTTATTAGTAAGCCCCTTTTTGCTTGATGAAGGAGAGGCTTTTAAAAAATAATTAATAGTGCCCTGGACTGGACTCGAACCAGCACAACCGAAGGTCACCACCCCCTCAAGGTGGCGTGTCTACCAATTTCACCACCAGGGCAAATGAAAAAATGTGACCCGACTGGGGCTCGAACCCAGGACCCATACATTAAAAGTGTATTGCTCTACCAGCTGAGCTATCGAGTCATTATTTTTTCAAATAAGGCTGCAAATATAGATAGAAACTTTAATTTAATTGTTGCTGTACTTTTGTTTTGAGCAATATTTTTAGGTATGAGGAAACCAATTTTCATTATAGGTTACATGGGGTCGGGTAAAACAAGGTTGGCAAAGGTTTTAGGTGAATCTTTAAATAGTGATTATTTCGACTTGGATGATTGCATATCCTCATCACTAGGAAAAAATATTGATGAGATTTTTGAGAAGGAGGGTGAATTGATTTTTCGAAAAGTAGAAAAGGAACAATTAAGGCTATTTGAAGGAAGGTCTGGAGTAATTTCGGTTGGAGGAGGGACGCCATGCTATTATGAAAATATGAAATGGATGAATCTCCACGGAACTACGGTGTATTTAAAAGCTAAAATCCCAACTTTAGTGTCTAGAATTTTAAGCGATAAAATGATCGATCGTCCTCTTTTAAAAGGAGTTAATAAGACGAATATCTCTGAGTTTGTCGCCAAGCACCTTTTTGAACGGCGAGCTTTTTATGAGCAATGTGATATCATGTGTGATACAGAAAACCCAGGTTGGGAAAAAGAACTTATTGAAAGCTTAGAAAGCTTAGACTAGGTATACAGCAGCTTTATCTTCGAAGCTCACTTCAACATTATCTTGATAGCTCGTGCTTAAGCTTAGACCCTTTATATCTGCTTTAACTGGGTATCTCTTATGATTTCGATCAATTAAAACTGCTGTTGAAAGATTTTTTGTCTCTGCAACTAAAAAATACTTTACCGCATAAATAAGTGTTGCCCCTGAATTAAGAACATCATCAACTATAACGACTGATTTACCTTTGAAATCTTCAGGATCTAGATCGCATTTTGTAGGACCTTTAGGAGGGTTTTTCTTGTTAATAGAAATTTCTCCCAAGCGAACATCCCCATCATAAATTTTAGATAAACATTTCATGAGTTTCTCAGCAAGTTTGAAACCAGACTTGCTAATTCCGACCAGGTAAAAATCTTTTTCTTGAGAATTTAACTCAAGGATTTGCCAAGCCATTCTCATGATTACCCTTTCCAATTTCGTAGGATCAAGTATAAGTGTACGTTCTTTCATACCGTGGTCTATATATTCTCTTAAAGATAAAATTAAATTTAATCTTAATTTGACTTCAATTTCAGCAATAAAATATTTTCAATGTGATGCGTTTGAGGAAACATATCGACTGGTTGAACTGATTCTACCTGATATTCACCACGCATTAAATCAAGATCTCTTGCCTGCGTCGCAGTATTGCACGAAACATAGACAATTTTTGGTATTTTAAGATCCAGTAATTTCTGAACAACTTTTGGATGCATGCCATCTCTTGGGGGATCAGTAATAAGAACATCAGGTTTTCCGTGCTTATTCCATAGTTCTTCATCAAATACCTCTCTCATATCGCCAACAATGAATTCCGTATTCACAATATTATTATCTAGAGCATTCTGTTTTGCGGCATCAATGGCTTCTTGAACACTTTCAATTCCTATGACTTTTTTCGCTATTTGTGCCATAAACAAAGCTATAGTTCCAGTCCCAGTATAAAGATCATAAACAACGTCTTTAGATTTTATTTTAGCCATTTTAAGAACCTCACAGTAAAGAACGTAGGCCTGTGCGGAGTTAGTTTGATAAAAACTTTTAGGGCCAACCTTAAATGAGAGTGTTCTTCCTTTGGATGTAACTGAAGGCATTTTCTCTATTAGTGAGGACTTTCCATGGAAAAGTATTAAATCCAAGTCATAAATTGAATCATTTCCTTTTGTGTTATGAGCATAATAAATACTTACAATTTGTGGAAAATTTAGTTTAACTGCCTCGAGTAATTTTAGACCTTCATTTTCGGGATCTTCAAAAAATTGTAACACGAACATCCATTTGTTTTCTGATGTAGATCTAAGCATAATTGTTCTTAGGAGGCCCTTTTTGTCCCTCGGATGAAAGAAGGTGAGACCATTATTTAATGCATAATTTTTCACAAATAGCCTTATCGAGTTTGAAGGCTCCTGCTGCAAATGACATTCGTCGATATCAATAATTTTATCCCACATTCCAGGTACGTGATAGCCTAAGGCATTTCTTGATTCGATTTTCTTTTCAGAATTCACTTCTTCAAGAGTTAACCATCGATTTGATGAAAAACTGAACTCTAGTTTATTTCGATAACGATATTCGTTTGGAGCACTTATGATTGGGAGAATTTCCCCGTTTTCAAGTTTACCAATTCTTTCTAAATTGTCTTTAACCTCTTGACTTTTGAATTTCAATTGAGCGGAATAATACACATGTTGCCAGTTGCACCCACCACAAATTTCAGAGTGTTTGCATAATGGATCTCTTCGGTCTGGACCAGGTTGAATTATATTCTCAGTAATACATTCAAGATGCTTTTTTCTTTTTTTTATAATTCTTACATCTGCAACATCTCCTGGAGCAGCTCCTCGAACTAATAATGTTTTACCCTCCGGAGAGTGGCCAATAGAAATCCCTTTTGCCCCAGCTCTCTTAATAACAACATTTTTAATTATCATACAGCAAAGATACTGGTCTTTATAAGGCTTATCTTTGGATTGAATCTAAATATCATAAAATGAACTCCCAAAAATTTATAGAGTTAGAGGATAGATATGGCGCGCATAATTATCACCCTTTACCTGTTGTTCTCAAAAAAGGTAAGGGTGTCCATTTATGGGATGTTGAAGGTGAAAAATATTTTGATTTTTTATCCGCTTATTCTGCTGTAAATCAAGGCCATTGCCACCCGAAGATAATAAAGGCTCTTAATGATCAGGCATCTCTTTTGACTCTGACATCTAGAGCATTTCACAATAACATTCTAGGAGAGTTTGAAAAATATATGACCAAAGTTTTTGGCTATGATAAGTTGCTACCAATGAATACGGGGGTAGAAGGAGGGGAGACTGCAAATAAATTAGCAAGAAAATGGGGTTACCTGAAAAAAGGTATTCCAGAGAATAAGGCAAGGATTCTATTTGCTAAAGGAAATTTCTGGGGTAGAACTCTGGCGGCAATATCTAGTTCAGATGACCCTGCCTCTTATGAAGGCTTCGGACCATATATGCCTGGTTATGATTTAATTCCATACAATGATCTGGAATCCCTTGAAAGTGAATTAAAGGATCCAAATGTTACGGCTTTTATGGTAGAGCCGATTCAAGGTGAAGCAGGAGTTGTTGTCCCCGATGAAGGATACCTAGAGGGTGTTAGAACTCTTTGCTCAAAGTATAATGTGCTATTTATTGCCGATGAGGTTCAAACCGGTATTGCAAGAACGGGTAAGATGTTAGCTACAGATTTTGAAGATGCTCGTCCGGATATCCTAATACTTGGAAAGGCTATATCCGGAGGTGTTTATCCGGTATCTGCAGTTCTTGCTGATGATGAGGTCATGCTTTGTATTAAGCCAGGAGAACACGGCTCTACATATGGAGGAAATCCACTCGCCTGTATGGTTGCAAAAGCTGCCATTGAGGTTGTTATTGAGGAAAATTTAGCAGAAAATGCTGAGATACTGGGTGAATTATTTAGAAATGAACTTAGGTCTCGTTTGAAAGATTGTGAAATTGTCTCTTTAATACGTGGAAAAGGATTATTAAATGCTATTGTCATTAATGACTCTGATCAAAGCACAACTGCATGGGATATGTGCATCTCACTAAAAGAAATGGGCCTTTTAGCAAAACCAACTCATGGAAATATAATCAGGTTCGCCCCTCCTTTAGTAATCACTAAGGATGAAATGTTTCAGGCTTTGGATATTATCGAAAGAGTTGTCCGGAAGTATGAAAGCCGATGAGTATGCTTTTGATCCAACTCAGTTTGAATTTGCAGGCCAATCGGTATACATTTGGTTAAAGCCAACTCTCAATTTTTCTAGCCACTCATCCGTTAATGTCTTTTTTACGCTGGGTACATCAGGATATTTATCCTTATGGTATTTATATGCCTGACGCATAGGTCCTGCTTCTATTTCGATTATGAAATAGACTTCTGTAGTATATAAAACAATACGAAACTTTGAATGGGGTATCTGTTCTACTATGCGCACTAGAATTGATATTGATAGATGAAATTTATTAATCGGCTCGTCAGATAGTTAGGAACAGCATATTCACGCGCCGTGGAAATATCCATTATCCAAAAATAACTTGCAGTATTTCGAATTTCAAGCAGGTTAAAAACTTCAATAGATACACTCGATTTAGAATTAAAAATATGCTGAAATCCAAGATCCATTCTCCTGTATGGAGGAGCTTTGAATGGTTTTGAGAAACTCAACGGAGATCCGAATGGGAAGCCTCCAGTAATCGAAACTTGCAGATAAACTTTATCATTCGTAAATCCTTTCAAAGCATCTTCAACCCTCAGAGAGAAAGCATACCTGTAGTCGCTGCCCCTGCGAGACCATGTATCTTCAAATTTTTCTTGAGATCGAAAAAGAGAAAGTGAAACCCAAGATTCAGTACCAGGTAACCATTGGCTATGGACTCTATTATCCAAGCCAAAAACTCTTGCTATTCCAGGTCCATTACCCAAGTACCTTACCCGCATTCCGTCTTGCTCAAAAGGGAAAGCATTATCTAAGAATTTATAATATATCTCAGCTCTCCAGAAAAAAGGTCTGTCACGTGAAAGAAATTTCTTCTCAGCACCAAGGATGCTGTGCCATGCATGTTGCATTTTACTATTCGTTATAAGGTTAGAATTACGCCAATCTCTTAATTCTCTCACACTGGCAGTTTGAGCATAAGACCCAAATTTGAGATCCCAAACGATACCATTTGAACCCCAATGTTTAAAACTCAATCTTGGGGATATTCTAATCTCGTTACTTCTGCTATCATGTAAAAGTCGAAATCCAGCATCCCAATAGATGGAAGAATTTTTGATTTTGTCCACACCGTTGATGCGAAAGAATGCATAATTTTTGAGATTATTTAGTTCTCCTTCACTCGCCGTGACTTGGAATAGTTTAAGATATTCTTTGAATTCAAATAAAGTATCCTCCGAGGTGAGAGTAACCCGTGTAGGGTTGTGAGCAAGGCTATAACCTGCAGAGTCAAGGTTAACCCATTCATAAAGCCTATCTAGACCGAATTGACGCCGGCTTCCGACTCCAAAATCTATATTGATGTCATTTAAATCTAATGTGCCACCGATTGCAAGGTGTGACTCTCTTGCAAAAAGATAATTTCTTGCAAAACGCTGATGTCCTCCTGATCCTCTTTGATATGAAATTTCCCCAAAATCGTCTGAGCCCATGTTATTGTTGACTTCTCCTAATAAATAGGCAGAAATAACATCTGCATTTTCGGACTCAAGTGCTTGAATTAATGAACCTTCAGCGAAAATATTTAGCTTTTTATTGGGTCGAAATGTACTTCTCCATCCTGAAAAAGCATTGTTGTAAGAGTAGCTCTCTTTGCCTCTCATACTGACGTTGAGTCTCAAAACATCAGTTACTGTTCCGAATTCTGTGACACGGCTGATTGGATTCAAAGTAAAATTGCTTAACTGAGCAATTCCCAAGAATTCATGATGCCATTTTTTTGTATAAAAATTTTCAATAAACTGAATGTCGTATGATGCTGAAAATAAATCTCCTTTTGAATCACCAGTATTAATGAATGGTGAATTACTTCGATATCTAATTCCTATACCTCCATTTGATTGAATTCTATTTTCTTTATTATTAGATTTTGGACCTCGATAGCTTGCAAAAAATCTCCCAGAGAAAATACCAGCTCGAGTACGAAAGTTGGACTCACCTGTATTCGGAATACCATACTCTAATTTCAATACGGAAGACAGTTTATCACCTTCGACAGAGCTAAAGCCACCTGCAGAGAACTCAAGTTTTCGAACCATATCTGGATTTATGGCACTTAGGCCTTCTTGTTGACCACTTCTCGCTAATTGCGGTCTATAAATTTCAAACCCATTTATAATTAAAAGGTTTTCATCAAAATTTCCTCCTCTAACACTGTATTGACTTGATAGTTCATCACTTCCAGCAACTCCAGCTAAGGTTCTAACAACACTTTCAACAGACTCTCCCGCATTCCCAATAGAATTGAGGGCGGAGGGATTAAGTGACAATATTGACTCTTGATTTTCTCTTTTATCTTTTACTTCGACTTCAATTAAGCGTGTTGTGTTAGGAATAGTATCATTTATTGCAGATACACCCACGAAAGTTGTAAGAAAAAAAGTAGTCAAAAACATCTTTAATTTTTAAAATCTCCGCGTTTGAGAGCTTGAAAAAATTGTGACCAAGCAAAAGGATTTGATAATCTACCCAAAATAGCCGCACCACCACTTGCTCCATAATATCTATTGGCGTCATGAATAGTTTGAGATTGAGATTTCATAATATAATTTGATATTTCTCCCGCATCCATGCCCATGACTTTTGCTTGTTCTTTAAGCGATTGAATCGCTAGATTTCTGAGAGCAATATCTCGATCTGTTGTTTCTATTGTCATCGATAATAGCTCACGATTCAAATTTTCAGGCCTTGGCCAAGGGTATAGAGTTACTTCATCAAGTTCAGTAGTTGATAATTCCATGGGAACAAGAGCAATATAGGAATCACCACTTAGTGTATCTGGAACATGTAGTTTACTTCTCTCAAACCCAAATCGGGTAATAAAAATACTATCGCCAGGAATAGCAGTAAGGCTAAAAAATCCATCAGCGCCAGATTCGGTGGTAAACTTTCTACCTTTTACTTGAAATTTAGCATTAGGAATAGGAATTTTGGCAGAGTCTGCTGTTAACGCCACACCGCTGATTTGAACTGCTTGATTTTGGGCACCACATAAGTAGGTGGAGAGAATTAAAATAAAAAAAAAGAAACTCCGCATTTATTATTCAATTAATTGTCTAAAGGTAGTATTGTTAAGGGCTTCATCTTCAGCAAAAATTTCAAAATTGAAAATCTTTATATTCGGATTAATGGGGATTAATAAATTTTTGTTTTTGGCATCATAATACGCCCATTGCCATGAATTATTTAGTTTAACTCTGTAGTTTTTGATATCTAATAATTCATCATAAAGTTTGAAGCAAAAAGCTTCCTGGTTTTGAAAGATTTTCTTTCCAATAAAATAGATTTTAGGTGGGCTAATGTCTGAGGACATATAGGTTTCACCCCATAATTTCATTTTAAAAAGTATTCTCCCATCCTCTGTCGGCCGACCAACAACTTTTGAAATTCCTCTTGGGTCTTTACCAATTAAAACGGTTTTATGTCTTAGTGTCTTTGGGTAGTCTAAGGGGGGTGTCCAAAAGTAATTTAATGATTTTGTTACAGGTAAGTCTGGGCTACAGATCCATTTTGGTTTTTTACTAACTGTGGTATAGACAATTTTGGGTTTCATTGGTTCCATAAATGAATTCTCACTCCATGAAATTTTTAGATTTTTAGCTTCAATTTCTCCACTGGGTGATTTCCAATCTATGGGAGAGCTAGTTTCATAGACAATTTCCCAGAGAGAATTCCAGGAATTTTTTATTACTGGGCCCTTTGATACCGCTTTTTGCCCACTCATTGTCTCTATCATAATTGTTAACTCGTAAATTCCATTTTCTGGAAATGAATAAGAGTTCTTCCAAATTTTTGCTGGCTGAGATACTGGAGCAATCCGATAAGTTCTAATCCCCAACTTACTATGAATATTATGTTGCATGTGTCCATCTGAACCTCTGGTAGCGGAAAATGAGAAACGTTTCATTTCCCAAGAAAAATCAGGATCTTCTTGTTGATTAGGCTCATTGATATCTTCAATCCATGCAGACATTGATTTTATTCCAAGTTTTGGACCTTTTGGGATTTGTTGCTCTAATATTTCTACACCAATATCTTGCCAATCGGCTATGATTAGTGTGTCAGTCCAAATACTCTTTACTCTCTGACCCGTTTTGGTATGAACTGCAATGATATTGGGATTTACTAAATCTGAACCGATTTCTAGACCAAAGTCCACAGGGTTTAGTGGTTCTTGAGTTCTACTATCTCTCCATTCAAAGTGCAAATGAGGTCCTGATGAGCTACCGGAATTTCCTGACCATCCAATTGTATCGCCGGCATTAACGGGATAATCGTCTTTTTTGAAGTACAGATCGATAAGATTTGATTTGCTGTTAAAAGAATGTTTTAATAGTAAATCATGGAAAGGTTTTTGAAAACGGTCCAAGTGTGCATAAACCGATGTATGACCACTTGGGTGAGAAATGTATAATGCCATTCCAAAGCCGCCCGGTTTCACTACTAGTCGCTTCAGATAACCCTCTTGAACGCTTCGGACTGGTTGTCCAACTATACCTTTTGTCCTTAAGTCTACACCTGAATGAAAGTGATGATTCCTTAGCTCACCAAAGCTCCCGGCGAGGTTAGGTTCCAAATCCATGGGCTGATAGTCGAATAAACTTACTTGAGCTAAAAGCGATTTGCTAAGCAAGCATAAAGCAATAATGAATCTATAGGCCATACCGAAAGATAGGAAATGGACGTCAGATTAGTTATGTTTGTTACATCAAAATTTTCTTAAATGTCTTCTACAATAGATAAAGTTCAAAATATTCATAATCAAGTACATAGACTTATAGATATTTACCGAAATGTCGAAAAAAGTCTTGGAGAGAAAAATAATAGAATACAAGAGTTGTCAGAAAATTTAGAGCTTGAACGCCAAAAAAATTCAGATTTAGTAAGTCAAATAGAAGAGCTTCGTTTAATCATAGCATTTGATGGAAACCAAAAAGATAGATCTGCAATGAAGGAACAACTTAACGACTGGATAAAAGATATTAATAGATGTCTTGCTCAATTAAACATATAGTCCTTTAAGTAATCAAATTATGAGTGAGCCATTAAAGATCAAAGTCAACATCGCCAATAGAACATACCCTCTAACGATTGATAGAAAGGATGAGGAGCAAGTTCGTAAGGCCGTCGTTATTATTCGCCAGGCTGTGGAGAGATTTGAAGAAAAATATGCAGTAAGTGACAAGCAAGATGCGCTGGCAATGACAGCATTGCAAATGGCTAATCAGATGTTATCAAAAACAAATGATGACTCGTCCAAAGATTCAGATGCTGTTTTAGATCGTTTACGGATAATGGAATCTCAATTAGATGCTGTATTAAGCTCTAAAATTGAGAGTTAATTATTTTCACCATTGCAGATTTAAGTTACTTTGTAAGGAATTATTGATTTAAAATTTTTAAGTTATTTTATCGAGTAATTAAAAAATTGATGCGAAAAATTAAAAGTTTACTTATTGCAAACCGCGGAGAAATATCCTTGAGGATTATAAGAACAGCTCGTGAGATGGGAATCCGAACGATTACCGTTCATTCGGAAGCTGATAAGAATGCTCCGCATGTTTATCGAGCTGACGAATCATACTTAATAGGTGAGGCGCCAAGTAGCTCTTCATATTTAGATATTGAGAAAATTATTCAAGTTGCGAAAAAATCTAAAGCAGAAGCAATTCATCCGGGTTATGGGTTTCTATCTGAAAATGCTGAATTTGCAAAAAGAGTTATTAAAGAAGGTTTAATATTTGTGGGGCCCGATTCGAATTCAATCAGTGTTATGGGGGATAAATTATCGGCGAAAAAGGCCGTTTTAGATTTTAATGTCCCTCTAATTCCTGGGACAAATTTTTCTATCAAAAATATTGATTCAGCAATTCTTGAATCAAAGAAAATTGGATTTCCAATAATGATAAAGGCTTCCGCTGGAGGAGGTGGAAAGGGAATGAGAATAGCTAATTCGGTAAAGGAGCTAAAAGAGATGTTTCCCTTGGCGAAAAATGAAGCCCTGAAGTCTTTTGGTAATGATGAGGTTTTCATAGAAAAATACATTTCTTCACCTCGCCATATTGAGATTCAGGTCCTAGGAGATAGCTTTGGAAATTTTGTTCACTTGCTGGAGAGAGATTGCTCCATACAGAGACGTCATCAGAAGGTAGTTGAAGAGGCTCCTAGTAGTCTTATCAGCCCTAAATTGCGCCAGGAGATGGGTCTTGCTGCCATTAATGCTGCAAAGTCATGTGGTTACGTAAACGCAGGAACTGTAGAGTTTATTTGCGACACTAAAGGTTCATTTTATTTTTTAGAAATGAATACGAGACTCCAGGTTGAGCATCCTGTAACCGAATTAATTACAGGTGTGGATATAGTTAAAGAACAATTGCGAATTTCTATGGGCGAACAACTGTCATTCAATCAAGTGGATGTCATCTCAAGAGGACATGCAATGGAATTGAGAATTTATGCTGAAGATTGTCGGAATAATTTTTCTCCAGACACAGGTTTTCTTGAGGTTTATAGACGCCCTCAAGGGCCTGGTGTTCGGGTAGATGATGGAATAGAAGAGGGGATGGAAATTTCAATTCACTATGATCCAATGATTTCCAAACTTATTGTGCATGCTCAGGACAGAGAATCCTGCATAGATCGAATGAAAAGAGCTATTGACGATTATGTAATTATTGGTGTTGAAACAACACTTCCTTTTGGGAAATTTGTTATGAATCATCCAGATTTTTTAAGTGGTGAGTTTAATACTCATTTCGTTGAAAGAAATTATAATTCTGACCAATTAGAGTCGGAGGATGATTGTCAGATTGCTTTGGCTTTGCACAAACATGAAGGCACAAAAATGAATTACATAAATGAATCGAATAATACGAATTCCAGATGGAGATCTCGTTTCGAATAAGTTTCAATATTTTCATATTTTTTCTTCTTTCAACTAAGTTGGCTTTGGGGCAAAATCAAATTGACTATGGTCAGAGAGAATCCGGATATACCATCATCGAAAATGATACAATCCCATGGGTTTTCTTGGATGATATTCTTGTTCTTGAAAAGCCAACTTTTTCTAATCCAGATGCACGAAAAAAATATTATATTCTAAGGCATAGAGTCATAAAAGTATACCCATATGCAAAAGGTGTAGGTGAGAGGTTAGATACTTTGAATCAAAAGCTATCAATGGAAAATAGACGTGTAAAAAGAAAAAAATTGACAAGGGAATACTATAAATTCTTAAAAAAACGCTTTGAGCCAGAACTGCATAAGCTGACTGTTTCCGAGGGGCAGATACTTTCTAAGTTGATTTTTCGCGAAACCGAAATGACAGTTTTTGAAATTATTAAGAGTTATAGAAATCGATTTAATGCCATTATATGGGGTATTACGGCAAATTGGTGGAACATTTCACTTAGAAATAAGTATCTTCCAGAAGTCCACGAAGAGGATGCATTAATCGAGAGGATATTACTAAGGGCCTTTGCAAATAATGATTTAGAGCCCAGAAAATATTATTATAAATCGTCATGAATTATTTTTCTCCAGATAATAAGCACAATCCACATGGTAAATGGGTTATGTCAAGGATTAATACAGATTTTAAAAATGAAAGGTTTTTTCAAAAAATAACCAAGAATGATATTCTTGAAAGAGGCAATAGTTATGGTTTAAAAAAGAGAAAGATATTAGCTGAAGTCCTAAAAGATCAATATCGGGAATGGCCAGAGGATAAAAACATCATATCAAATATTAATAAAATCCTTAATCCCGCTTCGGTGACGGTAACGTGTGGGCATCAACTTTGTCTCGGTTTAGGCCCTTTGTATGTTCATTCTAAAATTAAAGAGACTCAGTATTTTTCCAATTTTTTGTGTCAGGAGCATAATGCTATTGTTATTCCAATATTTTGGATGGCTACTGAGGATCATGATTATGAGGAAATTAGGCATCTTGAATTTCAAGATCATAAGTTTTCAATTAAGAAATCTTTCAAAGGACGACCTGTTGGTTCTTTGCCTGCCAATATCGCGACGGACGTAATAAAAGAAATGATTGAAAAATTGGGATCTAATCAACCATTAAATGAGCTTTTAAAGAAGTTTCAAATAGCTTACAACAAAGGTGGAAGTCTTGCAGACGCAACCAGAAGGTTGATTCATGAAATGCACCCAGAGGTTCTTTGTATTGATGCATCAGATAAGCGTTTAAAGGATATGGCGCTAGATTTATGGAGAGATGAAATACTATCCCAAAGTTTATATAATTCTAGAGATACTTCAATCTGGGATAATGCAAAAAGAACACCTCCTGTACCTTTCAATGAATCAATGATGTTTTATCTAAAGGACGGTCGGCGTACTCGAATAAATTTTGAAAATGGAAATTATTACTCAGATGGAATAATTTGGTCACCAAAAGACTTAATAGAAGAAATTGAATCACACCCAGAAAGAATAAGTCCAAATGCTCTATTAAGACCGATTTATCAGGAGTTTATTTTGCCAAATATGTCATACATCGGAGGGTTCGGGGAAGTTGAATATTGGCTTCAATTGATTCCCTACTTTAAAAAATTCGGAAAGCTGAGAATTAGAATTATGCCGAGAACATCATTTTCATGGTGGACAAAGTCAATCTCAAAAAAATGGAAAAAAATATCCAATGATGATGTTCATTTTTGGATATCAAAAAAGGATTTTCGTGAAATTTTTTTAAAGACTCAAGGTATAATAGAGGAATATTCATATCCCCTTTATGAAGCTGCAAAAATCGTTATTGAAAGAGAGTATAATCATGAACTTGGAGTGCAAGAATCGGCTAAATCTTGGCTGCAGAGAATTAAGAATGATGAAAAACGAATGAATAAAAGGATACGTAGGAATGTCATAAAGAGAAATGATCATGATTTAAAGAAATTTAAAGAATTTCGAGATCAGCATCACCCCAATGACAAGCTGCAGGAAAGACATTGGACCGTATTGGATTTAGTCTATAATTTTGGATCATTCACAAGTTCTAAATACTTAGATGCATTGACTGTTCAAAACAATGGATTTATATGGATTCTAGAGGAGTAGGATGGTATATTTGCATTCTATGGAGGATGCTATCTTAATTCTAGATTTTGGGTCACAATACACTCAATTAATTGCTCGTCGAGTAAGAGAATTAAATGTTTACTGCGAAATACATCCATTTCATAGCATACCATCTGGTTCTGAAAAATTTAAAGGAATAATTTTAAGTGGATCTCCATTTTCAACTTTGGATAGAGATGCACCAAAACCTGACCTATCGAATTTTATAGGAACTGTTCCAGTTTTAGGTGTATGTTATGGTGCGCAGTATTTAGCAAAAATTTTTGGTGGTAAAGTAGCGGCTTCGAAGCATAGAGAGTATGGAAGAGCGAGAATTAATTCAATAAATTCAGAATCTGGCCTCTTAGATGGGGTTCCGAAAGGCTCATCTGTCTGGATGAGTCACGGCGATACGATTACAAATCTACCAAAGAATTGTAGTATTGAATCTTCAACAGAGGATGTTGAAATTGCGTCATTCCGATTTAATGATCATTACACATATGGTATACAATATCATCCAGAAGTACATCATAGTGAGCATGGAATGGAACTTCTTAAGAACTTTGTCTATAAAATATCGAATTGTTCACCGAGTTGGACTCCAGCGGCATTTGTTAAGACCACTGTCAATGATTTAAAGAAAGTCATAAATAATGATAAAGTAGTACTGGGTCTTAGTGGTGGAGTTGATAGCACGGTAGCTGCCATACTTTTATCAAAAGCTATTGGGGATAATTTATATTGCATTTTTGTCAATAATGGACTTTTGAGAAAAAATGAGTTTGAAATGGTTTTGGATCAATATAAAGGTCTTGGTTTAAATGTCTTTGGTGTTGATGCATCTAAAAGATTTCTAGCAGCTCTGAATAATATTGATGATCCGGAGGAAAAACGAAAGGCCATTGGAAAAGCGTTTATTGAGGTTTTTGACCAAGAGTCAGCGAGGATTAAAGGTGTTGATTTTTTAGCTCAAGGGACTATTTATCCAGACGTTATAGAATCCGTGAGTGTCAATGGCCCGTCGGTAATGATTAAATCTCATCATAATGTTGGCGGACTTCCTGATTACATGAAGTTGAAAATCGTAGAACCACTCAGATCTCTTTTTAAAGATGAGGTTCGAAGAGTGGGGAAAGAACTGGGGCTAGCTGATATTCTGCTAGGGAGACATCCCTTTCCTGGCCCAGGATTGGCGATTCGAATATTGGGTGCCGTGACGAAGGAAAGGGTTAATATTCTCCAGGAAGTTGATGCGATTTTTATTGATAGTCTTAGAAAGGCGAACTTGTATGATATGGTGTGGCAAGCAGGAGCAATATTATTACCCATAAAGTCCGTTGGAGTAATGGGTGATGAGCGCACATATGAACAGGTAGTCGCATTAAGAGCTGTTGAGTCTACTGACGGCATGACCGCTGATTGGGTCCATTTACCCTTTGAGTTTTTGTCTGAAGTTTCAAATAAAATTATCAATAATGTTAGAGGTGTTAATCGTGTGGTCTATGATATAAGCAGTAAACCTCCAGCGACGATTGAATGGGAATAAAGATTAATATTATTTTGATTTTATTGACTATGAGTATTTCTTCTCATGGTTATGCTAGTATTTTTCAAACCATTGAAATTAGTCTTATTTCAAACTCTTTGATGAAATCAAAAGATGGAAAAAGTTCTGACTCGAGTATTACTATAAATGATTCAATAAAAAAGCCGAGATTGTGGGCTGTAGCAATTCCTTTCAATTTAATCTTGGATACCTCTTCTGTTGATAGTTTAACAGAAAATCTTGTATCTATTAATAGCAAAAATAATTGGATAGCATCCAATAAAATGGCATCGGAATTTTACACAGGATTCAGAGCAGCTATTGATACTTTGAATGCATCTGGCGAAAACATAAAATTGATAGTTGTTGATCACATTGAGAAAAAGAATACATACCGTATCCAGGATGATCCAAATAAAACTTTTTTTGAACTGTCTCCAAAAGAATTTCTGGGAGTATGTGAAGCGTTATCTGTAGAAAAAATTATTGGCCCGTTTCGTTCAAATGCATCTGAAATGCTTGCTAAATTTTCATCGAAAATAACAGTTATTAACCCTGTATCAAGATCAGTGAATACAGAAAATAATCCTCAATTAATTGCCGCCGCTTCTTCAAGAAAAGCTGAATCTATATCCCTCGGGAAACGAGCTGCAATCGAAAGGCAAAATAATGATAGTAGTATTACAGTTTTGCTTTTAACTAAAAAGAGTAAAAAAATGAGATTAGATAGTGTTTTTACTTACTCTTATTCCGAAATGGGTGGTGATATTATTGAATTAGTTTCCTTAAATATATCCGATGAAACTGATTTTCAGGAATTGGTCTCAAGAGGTCCTAGTAATTATCTAATTCGCTATGTTCTTCTCGACAACAATGTGCTAACCGCAGCACAGGTTCTGAGTGCTTTTAGATTACGAGATCCCATGTTAACAGAATTATGGACTATGGGATCAAATATCAGCAGTAATGCTCTGGATTCATACCTGCTTCTTCGTCAACCTGTAGTTTGGGCGCAAATTGAAAGAGCAGATCATGTTGAGCTCAAAGGTGTATTTCAATATTTGAAGCGTTATTCTGGTTATGCTCCTGGTAGATGGGAGTGGTTAGGTTTTGATATGGCTGTATTTGCAAATTATATGAAGAGTAATATTCCCGCTGCTTATTCAGGCCCTCGGAGATTATATTTATGGAAGCATAAAGAGGGAGATGGTTATATGAATCAATCCTCAATTTTGTTTAGATTTGACTCACTAGGTGTAAACCGCTTGGATATAATCCCGACATTTGAATTACCGAACCGAAATGATAGTTTAATTGATAAATATGAATCACAAAAATTGGATTAATGAATGATATTTTAAACTTGGAACCTAGAGATGTTTGGAAAGCTTTTAGCGAATTAAATGAAGTGCCAAGACCATCGAAAAGAGAAGAGAAAGTTCAAGCGTTTGCTATGGAGATAGGGAGATCACTAGGTCTTCCAACGGATAGAGATGAAGTTGGAAATATCAAAATAACAAAACCTGCAACCGGGGATAAGAAAAGTGCTTCTCCGATAGTGGTTCAGGCACATCTCGACATGGTCTGTCAAATGAATGATGGGACTATACACAATTGGGATGAAGATGGTATTTCCATGTTTATTGATGACGGTTGGGTAAAGGCAAGAGGTACTACGTTAGGTGCTGATAATGGTATTGGTGTCGCATTTGCCATAGCATTACTTCGATCTAAAAACTATTCTCATCCCCCTTTAGAAGTTCTTTTCACTTCTGATGAGGAGACAGGCATGACAGGAGCTTTAGGCTTAAAACAAGGATGGCTTAAGGGTAAATACCTATTAAATATTGATACTGAAGATGACACAGAGTTAACCATTGGCTGTGCTGGAGGAATAGACGTATCCTCCTTTATGGAAGTGAATCGCAGAAGCGTATTAATTCAAGACCCCGCTGTCTATGAAATTTCAATTTCAGGTTTGACCGGTGGGCACTCAGGTATGGATATTCATTTAGGACTTGGAAATGCAAATGTTTTGTTAGGAAGAGTTTTGAGAGAGATTGAAAAAGAATCCTGTGCCCTTCTAATTGATTTTGACGGTGGCAACCTGCGTAACGCAATTCCAAGAGAAGCTAATTCGAAAATTTTGATAGATAAATCGCATTTAGAATCATTTACTAAGTGTTTAGATAGTCAAGAAAGGGAATTAAAGGGGGAGTTAAAGACTACGGATCCCAATTTTAGATTAATTTTTTCAGAAGTACAAATAGAAGGAGATACTCCAGAGGTCATTAATTCGGAACAGCAGCAGAAATTGATTTCAGCAATTACAGGGTGTCCAATAGGAATTATTCGAATGTCTCCCGAAGTTATGGGCTTAGTACAAACTTCAAATAATGTTGCAAGAGTAAGGATTAAAGGTAATGAGGCTGAGATTCTTTGCTTAACAAGATCATCCTCAGAATCAGAAAAAATGGATTGTGCAAATCGAATTGCTGGAAATATGAAAATGGCAGGATTTGAAACTTCTTTTTCGGGAAACTATCCTGGATGGGAACCTTCACCCTCTGGATATTTGGCAGATTTGATGAAAAATACATACATTGAAATTTTTAATGAAAAACCCAATGTTAATGCATGTCACGCAGGATTGGAATGTGGTATTATAGGTGAGCGATCTCCTGGTATGGAAATGACTTCATTTGGCCCAAATATAAGAGGAGCACATTCACCTGATGAAAGAGTTGAAATAATATCGGTGCAAAAATCATGGAAGTATTTTTTAGAGATCTTGAAAAGAATAGAATAATTGATAAAATTTTAATCTAGACAGATGTTTACAATCGATTTAATCTTTGGAATTATAGCATATGTATCTATGGAAGGGTCAGCGTGGGCGGCTCATAAGTATTTAATGCACGGTCCCTTGTGGTTTTTACATTCTGATCATCATACCAAAGAACCAGGTTTTTTCGAAAAAAATGATTTTTTCTTTTTAATCTTTGCAATACCCAGTTGGTTGTGCATCATGTTGGGTATGATTTATGGGGTCTCCGAGTCCGTTGCATTTGGTTACGGCATCGCAGCTTACGGCTTAACTTACTTTTTAGTACATGAGATTTTCATTCATCAAAGATTTCGATTCCTTCGAAATACCACCAACCCTTATTTTAAAGCTGTTAGACTAAAGCATAAATTGCATCATAAGAATTTAGATCAGCACGGAGCAGAGCACTTTGGTTTACTTTGGGTGTCACGAGAGTTGATTAATTCGCAACGTACAAAAAAGCAGTCAGAATGAAGGGACTGTACCTACTATTAGATGCTTTAGTTTTTCTTGGACCTTTAACTAGATCATTTGAGCCGAGGATCGCCTATTACAAGAAATGGAAACGAATGTTATTATCGACCTTTTTGACAATGTTAATAATGATCCCATGGGACATTATGTTTACGCAAGAAGGATATTGGGGGTTTAATCCTGATTATTTAGTCGATATATATATTGCAAATCTTCCTATTGAAGAAGTTCTTTTTTTTATTGTGGTTCCTTTTGCATCTTATTTTATTTATGAAGTTATGCAGCTCTTTTTTCCAATAAAATCTACTTCTAAATTGATGCATAGATCCAGTATTCTGGCAGGGGCATTTTTAATTTATGCTGGCATTCAACAAACAGGTATGTATACTGCAATTGTTGGTATTGCCCTTGGTGCTGAATTAATTTTAGCTGGGCTATGGAAGGTAAAGTGGCTCAAATCCTTTTTTAGGTCATATATAATAATGCTGATTCCCTTTGTAATTGTTAATGGATTATTAACAGGTTCGTTTTTGGATAACCCTATTGTTTGGTATTCTGAATTAGAAATTTCAGGATATCGAATATTTACAATTCCAGTTGAGGATGCTTTTTATTGTATGGCAATGATGCTGATATATACCACAGTAATGCAAGCTAAATGGATCCCAAAGTTTTATTCCTAGACGATTTAATTGGTGTCGTAGTTAAGCCTACTATGCTGATGGTAGAGCCTGACAGGCTTGGGAACCCAAACCTCCAAGATTGGGTTGAAAACGAATGGGGCGGTAAGTCATGGGCTGTTCACAGATTAGATAGGCCCACAAGCGGTCTTATGGTTTTGGCTCGTAAAAAAAAATCATGTACCCACTTGATGCAACAGTTTGAAAGGAGAACAGTTAGAAAGAAATACCGCTTCAAAACCCATGTCCTATTAAATGAGAAATCATGGAGTTGGGAGGATTACTTAAAGAAAGATCCTATTAATTTTAAGAGTATTATCGTCCACGATAATGAGGGTAAAAGGGCTTTTTTAAAGGGAAATCGGATAGATGAAAATATTGGTGAAGTGGAACCCCAAACGGGGCGTTATCATCAAATAAGAATACAATCGAGTAAAAGGGGCTATCCTATTTTAGGAGATGTCCACTATGGTGGAAAAGAATGGGAGTATAAAGGAATCGCTCTTCATGCAAGTTTTTTGTCTTTTCGTCATCCAAGAAATGAGGAAATAATGAATTTTGAAAACTTATCAGATAGATTTTAATTGTATTTTTGAGACTCATTAAAGTTCTATGCTTACTCGACGACATATCCGCATAAAAGTCATGCAGGCACTTTTCTCTTTTTATCAAGGAGATCAAAAAAACCCAAAAGTTGCATTAAATGCGCTTGATGAAAGTATTCAAAATATTTACAACCTTTATCTGTACGAGCTTAAAATTTTTTGGCATTTTCATTCGTTTTTAAAAGAACGTCTTCAAATAGAGAAAACGAAGAAGATCCCGAATCTTAAAAGGCAAGCACGGATAGATTCTTTACTTAATATGCCCTTTATGCAAGCGTTAGTTTTGGATAAAGAAGTTCTTAGGGCTTGGGATAAAAATATAATTAATTGGGATGATGATATTGATATGATCCGTGGAGCATTTTTTTCCTTTTGGTCCAAAGAGGCTCATTCAGATTGGTTTCTTTCGGAAAGTGTTCCAAATGAGCAAGATGGTGTTATTTGGTTCAAAAAATTTTACAGTGATGCGATAGCGAATAATTTATCTATTCAAAGCTATTATGAGGACCTAAATATCCATTGGTCTGATGATATTGATGCTGCCCAAATGATGGCTGTTCAAACACTTCAAAATGCAAAAACTGGAAAACCCCTTTTAGTGAAGCTTTTTAAAGATAAAGAAGATAAAATTTTTGCTCAGATGTTATTTACTAAATCCATCGAGTCCCACTTAAATTTAATGGAAAGAGTTCGATCAAAGTCTGAGAAATGGGACTATGAAAGATTAGCTCCTCTAGATAGATGTATTATTGAGCAATCTCTCGTTGAGGTCATTAATGCTCAAGAAGTTCCAGTCAAAGTCACCATTAATGAGGCTATAGAATTAGCCAAACAATATTCAACAGAAAAGTCTCCAGGATTCATTAATGGATTGTTGGATTCTTTGATTAGTGACATGGTCCAAGAAGGTAAAGTCAAAAAGGTTGGGAGAGGACTAATTGATTAGTACTTTCGCAGAATTCAAATTTACATATTTATGAAAAATATTCTTACCATTTTTGTTGCGAGTATTCTATTAATTTCATGCTCAGATGCTACTTCAAAAATCAAAAACTTCGAAACAGAAGATATAAAACTAAATGATTCAGATATTTTTTCTCAAAATGAACTACCCATTTTTTCATTTGAAGAAGAAGAATGGAATTTTGGTCCAATTAGTGATGGCGATGTAGTAGATCACGATTTCATATTTACAAATACTGGGAAAGCTCCCCTTATTATCAGTTCAGCTCAAGGTAGTTGTGGATGCACAGTCCCTAAATATTCAAATGAGCCCATAGCACCTGGAACTACGGGGGTCATATCTGTTCAATTTAATTCCAAGGGCAAAGTTGGTAGCCAAGAGAAAACAGTGACATTATCTGCGAACACTGTGCCTAACACAAAAATTTTAAAAATTAGAGCTCAAGTAGCCGGTAAATAATTCTTTTTTTCAATCTAAATAAAATTATGAATACAATGTTTTTACAATCAAATTCAGCAGCGGGAGGTATAGGAAGCTTTCTCCCATTAATCGCAATTGTTGCTGTTATGTATTTCTTCTTTATTCGGCCACAAATGAAGAAGCAAAAAGAAGAAAATAAGTTTCGAAGTCAATTGGTTAAAGGAATGCGAATTGTTACAACAAGCGGAATACATGGTAAAATATTAGATGTCGATGAAAAAACTATACTTGTCGAATCTGAAAATAGTCGCTTAAGATTTGAAAAGGCCGCAGTCAGCAAGGATTTGACAATTCAAGCCAATCCGTCAAGTAATAAAAAAAACAAATAAGAATTTTTAAATTCTTTTCATTTGTTGCTGTAACATTTTTATTTGATCCCTTAGTAATCCTTTATCATCAAGCTTTTTAGCTTCTGTAAGAAGAGCTTGCGCCTCTTTACGTTTTCTTTTGGTCATGGCCATGGCTGACAGTTGCATTTTGGCAAGAGCTCTATCTTGTTTCATTCTCAGGCCTGTTGAGAGGGCTTTTTTCATCCAAGATTCACTCTTTGCCAGGTTTGTCTGTGAATGCATAAGGCCTCTGAGAAAATAGTAATAAGCAAGTTGACCCGTTATAAGTGTGCTTTCAGGGTATTTAATTTTGTCTAAGTGTTTGCCTGCTTTTTCAAAGTCTTGCTTTCTTATTTGCCATAGGGCCATGAGAATCCTTTCATTTCTAAAATGGAAAAGTATTGGAAAAATCATTAGAAGTATTAGAAATATTCCATTTCCGATTTCAGATTCAGTAAACTGAAAAATGGCTACTCCTAGAATTAGTGCTGCGATAGCTAGTCTTAAGTACTTTTTTATCATATTCAAAATTACTTCGCGTTTTGTTACAATCTCATAGATGTTAAAAACATATTTGTATCATAATAAAAGGATAACATTAATACTATAATTTCATGAAATATTATGTAAGGAATTCAAATGATTTCAAACTTGAAGATGATACGAAAAATATTTGTTCTTGACACCTCGGTAATTCTCTATGATCATAATGCGATAATGAATTTTGAAGAGCATGATGTGGCTATTCCAATCCCAGTTCTAGAAGAGTTAGATGAGTTCAAGAAGGGAAGTGATATTAAAAACTTTGAAGCGAGAGAATTTATTCGCCTTTTGGATAAAAAAGCTCAAAAAAAGAAATTAACAGACTGGATTAGCCTCAATGGTGAAAAAAGAGGAAAGTTTCGAGTTATCATGGCAACTCCGGGTCTAAATGTTGATGCTACTGAGATTTATGGTAAGGGGAAAAAAGATCACAGTATCTTAAATGCTGCTCTTTTTTTACAAGAAAAGCAGCCCGATAGACCTGTAATATTAGTCACAAAAGATATTAATTTGAGACTGAAAGCAAAGGGTTTAGATATTCATGCTGAAGATTATTTAACAGGAAGAGTAAAAGAGTCAAATAATAGATTCTCCGGTCGCTCTGAACACTCTAAATTTTCTGAAAAGGATCTTCAAGTTTTGTTCGAGCAGAAGAATTTAAATTTTAATTCGAAGAAAATTTCCAACCTAAAACTCGAATCTAACCTTTTTTATATCCTTAAATCTTCAAAAAAATCAGCATTAGCTTTTTTTAATGGCGGTTCAAATAATATGGAGTTGGTAGAAAAGTCCAACTATTATGGTATTCAGCCCAGAAATTCTGAACAAGCATTTGCTCTTCATGCTATAATGAACCCCTCAATTCGTCTTGTCACTTTAACTGGTGTTGCAGGAACAGGTAAAACACTATTGGCCCTAGCAGGCTCTCTAGAGCAGCGTCGCGATTTCAAGCAGATATATTTAGCAAGACCTATAGTACCCCTTTCGAACAGGGATATAGGCTTTTTGCCTGGAGATGCAGAACAGAAGATTAATCCATATATGCAGCCCTTGTGGGACAATCTAAAGTTTATTAAAAATCAATTTGGAGAAAGAGATAGAAACTATAAACAAATTGAGGAAATGGTTGCTAATGAAAAGATTCTTGTTACCCCTTTAGCCTATATCAGAGGTCGATCCCTGTCAAATGTTATTTTTATTGTGGATGAAGCACAGAATTTAACACCTCACGAAATAAAAACCATAATCACCAGGGCTGGTGAGAATTCTAAATTTATCTTCACAGGAGATGTACATCAAATAGACACTCCTTATTTAGATGAGCAATCAAATGGTCTCTCTTATATCGTAGACAGGCTTCGTGGCCAATCAATATATGCACATGTGACCCTTGAGAAAGGTGAGCGTTCAGGTCTTGCGAATTTGGCTAACGATTTACTTTAGAGTTTAGTAAAAAGATGGTCCACCTAAAATAGTTTCAGGTGATGATTCTGATTGAAACTGTTTGAAGTTATTTTGAAACTTAAGTGCTAATTTCTTTGCAGCTTCATCAAATTCGTTTGCATCTCTCCAAGATTTTCTTGGATCCAAGACTTCTTTTGGGATTCCCTCAATATGCTTCAAACGGTTAAGACCAAATATTTTGTCTTTAATAAAATCCAAATCCTTGAAAGATGCGGTTAAAGCTTCATTGATCATTTTCCTCGTGTAACTCAAAGATATCCTTGAGCCTATTCCGTATGAACCACCAATCCAACCGGTGTTGATTAACCAAACGTTAATTTTATTATTTCTCATTTTTGATTTTAGTTGCTCACCATATTTAGCTGGGTGAAGAGGCATAAAAGGAGCTCCAAAACAAGCTGAAAAAACAGCTTTTGGTTCATTTATCCCTACCTCAGTTCCTGCAACTTTTGCTGTATATCCTGAAATAAAATGATATGCTGCTTGATTTGGGTCTAGTTTTGAAATTGGGGGCAATACACCGTATGCGTCGCAGGTTAGAAAGAATATATTTTTGGGAGAGTTTCCAAGTTTCGAGGCAAGATTCTCTATATGGTTTAATGGATATGATACTCGGGTGTTACTTGTTATAATAGAATTTTCATATTCAGGATTCATTTTTGTGTCCAAAATCACATTTTCTAGTAGTGCTCCTGGTCTTATTGCTCGGTATATGTCAGGTTCATGATCTTCAGAAAGATTAATCACTTTTGCATAGCATCCCCCTTCAAAATTAAAAACACTTCCGTCATTTGTCCAACCATGCTCGTCATCTCCGATAAGATTTCTTGAAGGATCGGCACTTAGAGTAGTTTTACCCGTCCCTGAAAGTCCAAAAAACAGAGTCGTATCTCCATCTTTTCCAATATTTGCAGAACAGTGCATTGGTAAAGTGTTTTGTTCTGTAGGCAAAATAAAATTTAATACAGAGAAAACACCTTTTTTTATTTCTCCAGTATATCCGGTTCCACCAATAATAATGGTTTTGTCCGAAAAGCAAATGATTGCAAAATTTTCCGCTCTGGTATTGTCAACTGATGGGTTTGCCTTGAAATTCGGAGCGTGGAGAATCATCCAGTCGGGCTCAAAGGAATTCAGGTTATGTCCTGCCTTTTGAAGATCTATGAACATATTCATGGCAAATAGATTATGTTCAGGGAATTCATTTATAATTCGAAGTCCAAGTTGATGTCTTGGGTCAGAACCTGCGATAGCATCACGGATATAGAAATGTTTGTCATCAAAATATTTAATTAATTTCTTTTTGAGATTTTTAAAGTCTTGATTATCATAGGGTTTATTAATATTACCCCACCAAACTTTATCAGAAGTTTTAGTATCCTTAACAATGAATCTGTCTTCAGGGGAACGTCCCGTAAAGTTTCCAGTATTTATGCAAAGAACATCATTAGCAGTCAATTTTCCACGATTCAATCTAATGGTTTCATTCGTAAGAAATTGACGATCAGATTGATAGGAAAAATCTGGTAAAGTGAAGTTGAGATTAGAAAGCCATGATTTAATAGTCATGGTCTTAATTAATGATTCAGTCATAAGAATTTATCAAAGGTTATAACAAATTTAAAATACCTTAGTGTCATAGATTAACCGTTTATTTTTTTAGTTTTCAACAGTTTTAAAGTGATATCAATTATTATTCTCGGTGCCGGACGAAGTACTTCTTCTCTCATCGAATATCTAGCCACACATGCCGATAACCTTAAATGGAGTATTACTGTTATTGATATGGATAAAAAATCAATTCATGAAAAGTGTAATCCTTTTGATAATGTTAAGGGTGTTTATGACGACCTAAAGAATCAAGAAACGCTTAAAAAGTGGATATGTGAGGGAGACATTATAGTAAGTATGTTACCGGCATTCATGCATCCTGTTGTTGCTCATGAATGTTTAAAGAATAATAAGCATATGGTTACTGCCTCATATGCGAGTCCAGAGATGAAAGCTTTAAACGATCAGGCAAAAGAAAAAGATTTAATTTTTTTAAATGAGTGCGGAGTTGACCCCGGTATTGACCATATGTCAACGATGGAGATTATAGAGCGTTTGAAAAGCGAGGGGAGTAAAATTTTATCCTATGAGAGTTTTACAGGAGGAATTTTGGCACCAGAAAGTGCGAAAACGATTTGGAATTATAAATTTACGTGGAACCCAAGAAATGTAGTTCTCGCAGGTGCAGGATCAGCGGTGAAATTTATCCAAGAGGGTTTGTATAAGTTCATCCCATATAACCGGTTGTTTCGAAGAACGGAATTTATTGAGGTGCCAGGATATGGACGTTTTGAAGGCTACGCGAATAGAGATTCGCTTAAGTACATAAAGGAATACGGTTTACAGGGTATTCCTACGATGTATCGAGGCACACTTCGGCGCCCTGGGTTTTGTCGTGCTTGGGATGTTTTCGTAAAAATTGGAGCTACTGATGATTCATATTTAATGGATGATGTTTCCAATATGACCCATAAAAGCTTTATAAATAATTTTCTAGCATACCACCCCACAGATAGTGTCGAGCTAAAATTAATGCATTACCTGCAAATACCTCAAGATTCAGTCATTATGAATATGCTCGATGATATAAATATGTTCAGCGATGAAAAAGTAGGTTTGGATAAGGGTACCCCAGCTCAAATACTTCAACATATTTTGGAGAAAAAATGGACAATGGGTAAGAATGATATTGATATGTTAATAATGTGGCATAGAGTTTTTTATCTAAAGGAAAATGTAAAATATCGCTTAGAGTCTTCAATGGTTGTAAAAGGTAAAAATTCTCAAAATACAGCAATGGCTTTCACTGTAGGTCTTCCTGTGGGTATTGCGACCCGCTTAGTAGCCTTAAATCAAATTAAATCTAGAGGTGTTTTGCTCCCAATGGATAAAGAGGTTTATTCTCCGATATTATCCGAATTATCAAAGTGGGGTGTACGTTTTGATGAGAGAATCTCAGAAGAAGACAGTTAGATTGTATATAAGTCTGGATGAGCACATAGCTCTATTACTCGACTTTTTTTATCGATGTTTTTTATAAAATGATCGACTAGAGGAATTAGTGAAGTTTTTTCTGTTTTAATATTTTTTAAGCGAATCAGGGGTTGAAGTGGTCTGTCAATGATATCTAACACTATCATTTCTTCTGAAAAAGCGGAATCTATTGCTTTGTATCCAATAATTTCATGATAATAAAATTGTTCAGAGCTTAACGTTGGAAGCATATTTTCTGGCAAAAAAACTGCTTTTCCAATAAGCTGTGAAGACTGTTCTTCTGAGGAAACGTCTTCCAAGTTTAAAATCCACTCGTTTGATTTTAATTTCTTGCAGGAGGAAATGAAATATGGAAGTACGGTGGTATCAGAATCATTAACGAATAAGACATTAATCGATTCATAATAGGAGGGATTGTCAGTGTCTAAAAAAAGAACTACCGCTCCTTTAAAACCATGTTTTTTCTTGATATAGCCTAATTGGAAGTAGCCCTCCATAATTGAGCTTACTATTCTTCAGAGCTTACTTCGGGATTAGCCTCTTCAGCACTTGCTTCTGGAGTAGCCTCTTCAGCACTTGCT
>CENP01118487.1_pt1 | contig 27537 bp, 24 predicted proteins | sample 361281 | NCBI WGS metagenome assembly CENP01 (sample SAMEA2591122, study PRJEB7988) | marine metagenome | biome: marine biome (ENVO:00000447); feature: deep chlorophyll maximum layer (ENVO:xxxxxxxx); material: saline water (ENVO:00002010), including plankton (ENVO:xxxxxxxx) | depth 70 m | reverse complement strand
TGCATAAAAATACTGGGCATCAAACTTGGATTATTTTTTACTACTTCTAGAAAAATATAGTCTAATATAGCTAGAGGTTTAGGGTGCGGATTATAAGTTATTAAATGCTGTTTTTGATGGATTTGACCAATGATATTTTGTGTTTGCTTTAAAATATATTCGAATGTGTAACCGGTAGAAATCTTTGTGGCGCCGCCTGCTGAACCCAATCTTGCCAAAGAGACATCAATTGGAATTATTCTCCCCATAGGTATAACCCCATGTTCACTGTTAATTATTTCATAGTCATTTAATTCCATATTATATCGGGATTTTAGCCACTTTCCTATTTGTAAAATATAACTCTCCTTACTTTTAATTATTTTTGAAAAAAAAGTTGTTTCGATGAGTATTTCAGAATTAGAAAAAGGCAAGGCATAGATAAAACATGGACCTGTTTGATCTTCTTGATCTATATCAAAATCCATTAAACACACGTCGTTTGAAATATTTTTAGAATCTATAGATTTAGCCTTTAATTTTAATCCATGAAAATGCTGGAGAATTGAATTTTCCTCATAAGCTGGTGGACGAGTATCAATAACCTCTTCAGCAATAAAGTTGCGTTCAATTGTTTTTACAGTAAATATACCCTCGTCTTGACTCACATCTAGAACAGAAGATGTGTCTCTAGTAATCCAGTTTAAGTCCAAGATCTTTTTCATCGCTTTTTTTCGCAATAACTGAGCATCTATTGCTATATAATTATAATTTATGGAGGTATGCGATATGGTTTCATTATCAAATTTAAAATACCAGCTATCCCATTTTTGTTGAATAAAGTCTTTATACCAAGGATCGGAATCCTTTGGTTCCCATAAACAAACAGTTTGAGGGCGTTTGTCAAAAGGGCCTATCCATAGCAAATTAATTTTTATTTTAAGTTTTTCGACTAGTTCGTGAATAAAACAAGAAGCACTTAAACCTGTTCCTATGATGATAATATCAAATTTTTCTTCAACAGTTGGCATGAGGCAGTCCTATTAAGTGCTCGTGCAAAGTTGAGTCATGATATGATTTTGAAATAAAAACATCTGATATTCTTCTATTTAAAATAAAGGGCAGAATTAGTCGATGACTGCTTATCAAAGTGACATAGATTTTTTCAAGTGGCGTTACAACAACTCTACCCTCCCACCATGAAACTCCATTTCTTTTAAGTTTATTTCCAATTTGACTGTAAATCTTTGCGGCAAGATAAATGGAGCAATGGCCTGACTTTGTCAGATGCCATAGGCCTTTTAGCCCTGAACTATAGTATAGCTCTGAGGTGTTTAACCAATATCGTATATGTTCTGATATTACTTTTCGAAAAGGATCTGACTCGTTAGTAGCAGCTTTTAAAATTTTACCTGAGAGATCTCCTTTATGCTTTATTGGAAGATAGCAGCGACCTTGCTTTGCGTCCTCTAGTACATCTCTACAAATGTTTGTTAATTGCATTGCTATACCTAAATCAATAGCATGTGGAAGAGCCTTCTTATCTATTTTATCCCCAAGTATTGGTGACATAAGTAATCCGACTGTTCCAGCTACATGGTAACAATATCTGATTAACTCGGCTTTATTTGATGTGCTTGAAAATGATCGATCTCCAATAACTCCATCCAGTAAAGCAATCGCAGCTAAAATTGGCAAATCATAATCTGTTGTTAATTTTAGAAAGTCTTCAACTACATAGTCATTTGGTTTGTGGTCAATATTTCCTTTAATAAGAGTAGAACGGATTTCTTCCAGTTTTCTAATGTGATCATTTTCTGAATCATCTGCGAGATCGTCAACGTATCGACAGAATTGGTATAATCTTGCCGCGGCAATACCTTTTTTTTGTCCAAGAAAATATTTTGCCCAATTAAAACTCCGTCCATGGTGTGCTAGAACGTCTTCAGGATCTTTTGACTCATATCCAGCTGGATATTTAAAATTATTAGACATTGTTCAGGTATCCTAAATACACCAACATTAAATTTAGTCTAGATTATCCTCAATAATTAATTTTTCCACTATTTTAGCCGATGAAATAACACCGGGTAAACCGGCCCCCGGATGTGTTCCAGCTCCTGTAAAATATAAATTTCTTATTTGTGGATCACGATTATGAAACCTAAAGTAGGCCGATTGACTAAAAATTGGTGATATCGAAAATCCTGCTCCATGCACTGATAGATAGTCTTTTTGGAAATCCTCTGGCGTCATCCAAAAATCATCGGTGATCGTGTCCTTTATTCCAGGTAATATTGTTCGCTCTAGTGCTGCAATGATTCGGTCTCTTAATTTTTGACCTTCTATCTCCCAGTTTATTGAAGCTTGCAGATTGGGAACCGGGCAAAGAGCGTAAAAACTATCGCAATTTGGCGGTGCAAAACTTTTGTCAGTGGCAGTGGGTCTATGCAAATAAATTGAGAAGTCTTCGCTTAAAATATGATTATCAAATATATCTTTTAAAAGTTCTTTAAATCGAGCGCTCAACCAAATTGTATGATGGGCTACATTTGGCCAAGTTTTTCGTGCACCGAAATAAAGGACAAACATGCCCATAGAGTATTTTGTTAATTTACTCGGCCTCCGGATAAATTGTCTATTTAGATGGGACGGCAACATTTTTTTATAGGCATAAGGAGCATCTCCGCCAAATACGATAATATCCGCTATTGATTGATTACCGTTGGTATCTTTTATTCCTATGGCCTTATTGTTCTCGATAATAATATCATCAATTTGTCTGCTGAGTTGAATCTTTATCCCATTTCTGAGCATCAGATCGCGTAACTCTTTCACAAGTTTCCCTGTTCCGCCCATGCAAAAATGAACGCCCCATTGTCTTTCTAAATAGTGAATGAGTGCATAAATTGAAGTCGTTGAAAATGGATTACCGCCAACTAACAATGGGTGAATAGAAAACGCACGCCTAATATGTTCATCTTTTATATGTCTTTTTACCAGTTGGCTGACGGTTAAATAGCTTTTTAGTTTTAATAGTTTTGGGACTTGCTCGATCATTTTTGAAAAATTCACAAATGGTTGGTCTGCAAGTTCCGAAAAGCCCACCTCAAAAATATTCTTAGAATCTTTAAGAAGTGCGTTATAACCTTCTACGTCGCTGAGGTTGAATTTGGCAATTTCATTCTTTGTCTTGTCTAAATCTCGATAATAATTAAATGACCTACCGTCATGGAAATAAAAGTTGTACCATGTATCTAAAGGTACGATATTTATATAATCTTCTAATTTTTCTGAAAATAGTTCAAACAATTCTTGAAAAAGGAAAGGTGCTGTAATGACCGTTGGACCAGCATCGTGCATGAATCCTCCGCGTTCAAAAACTTGTGCCCTGCCTCCAATATGATCTAACCGATCAATAAGAGATACTGCATATCCTCTTGCCCTTAATCTTAAAGCTGTTGAAATACCGCCAAAACCGGCTCCGATTACAATTACACTTTTAGCAGATTTTAAATTTTTGGAACCAGTATTGGGCTCATTGTTTCCAAGGTCCATTTTTAATTTATATTAATATTAAAATATGGCGTGTTTTTTATTGATGTAACTTCAGCAGTGAGCCATGAATTAAAACTTTTAATAATTGGAGCGAGGTCTTTTGGGAACTCATCTAAATTTGATTGGGACATGCTGTATAATTGATTTAACTTTTTTAGAAGGTTCTCCCTTGCCGGCGAATCGGCAATCTTTTTTCTCCAATAATTAAATAATTCTGTTTGGTTAGTTTGATTTTGATTCGTTCGTCTATCACTTACCCAACTATCAAAAATTTCTACCGATCCGTTTTTTAAATAGCTACGGAACAAAGATATAATCGCGTTTGGTCTGCAATCCCATAAATCGGAGAAAATATGATTCGCGCCGTCACTACCATCAAAATTACGAATATCATTGGTAATTTGAAAGATCGGACCAGCATAGTCAAAATATGCTTTAACTTGATCACATTTATTAGTTTTACCTGCCAATATGAGAGCTCCTTCTATTGGTAATGATAAAAGGGATGACGTTTTGCCACGGGTTATTTTTAAATAATTGTCCCAATTTGGATAAATGTTGATGCGTTCACACGCTTGTCCGCTCACCGCACCCAGCATTCTATCCGAAAATAATTTTATCATCTCCTTTGGTTTATCGTTCTGACAACATAAATGAAAAGAAAGAGATACAATTGCATCTCCAAGGCATAGTGCTGTGTGTTCGCCATATTTTGCAAAAATACTTGGGCGACCCCTTCTATTCCGGTCTTTGTCGCATATATCATCATGTATTAATGAGGCATTGTGTAAAAGCTCTACAGCGGTTGCCCAATCAAGGATAACATGGTCATCAACGGAAAGGTGTTTTCCAGACGATAAACCTAGCAACCCACGGATTTGTTTCCCGGGTTTTTGGAAGTGATAATTTGCTGCTTTATTTAGATGGCTCTCTAATGTTTCAAGTGATTCGTCAATTGAAATACGTAATTTTAAAAAATCCTCTTCATTAAAATGTGAGCTGGTTTTTGATTCAATATCGTTTCTTGTTTGAGCCCTGCCAACTTCATCTTTTCTAATTTTTCTAAGATTGGTCCTAGTTACTTTCTCTTCTAACATAATTTTTATTGCCAATTGAGTTAGTGTTTAATTTCCTATAATATTTGATAATGGTGTAAAAATAGTCCTTTGTCATATCATTTTTTACTATATATTAACACTGTTTATAGACAAATAGCGAGTGTCAAGTATTGTATTTTTAATAATTTTGATACTACAAGGTTGACTTTTTCGCAGTTTTTGCGACACTTTCGAAATCTCAAGATAGAGTATTAAGGTGAAGTCCCACATACTTGGATTTAATTTTTTTTTAGGAGGTTTTCTTGATGGTTAAAAGTTTTAAAAAAATGTTGGTATCTCTTATTCCAGCATCAGTTTTGGTTTCAATGCCCAGTATTGCTATGGCAGCGGGTGGGGCACTGGATCCCAAAGATGCCGTAGGAATTAGTTTTTGGGTTATTTCTATAGCAATGGTAGCAGCTTCGTTTTTCTTTTTTCTAGAAGCAGGAAGAATGACTTTGAAATGGCGCACTTCTGTAGTTGTTGCTGGTCTGGTTACTATGGTTGCAGCCGTTCACTATTTTTATATGCGAGATGTATGGGTATCTACAGGTGCTAGTCCAACTGTATTTCGTTATGTTGATTGGTTAATCACCGTGCCACTTCAAATGGTTGAGTTTTATTTGATTCTGGCTGCCGTTGGTTTAGCAACCATGAAAGTCTTTTGGAATCTTCTAATAGGAACTTTGGTGATGTTGCTTGGTGGGTATCTAGGAGAAATTGGAACCATTGATGCAACCGTTGGTTTTGTTATCGGTATGATCGGTTGGTTATATATTCTTTATTATATTTTTGCAGGTGATGCGGCAACTGCAATGGCGGGAGCCTCAGAGGCAGTTCAGAGCGCGTTTAAAACGATGCGTTTGATTGTGCTTATAGGCTGGGCTATTTATCCTCTAGGATATTTGCTTGGATATATGATGGGATCTATAGATCCAAATTCTTTAAATGTCATATATAACATTGCTGACTTTGTAAATAAAATCGCTTTTGGTTTAATGATTTGGGCAGCAGCTAGCTCAGAGTCGTCAAAAGCTTAATTTAATCTTTTATAAAATTTACTGGAATGCGCCACTAGTTGGCGCATTCTTTTTTTTATACGGTTTATTAACTTTTCTTATCCTTACAGTTTATAATGTGAAATATGGAGGTTGTTTTTATGAATCAGTTTAAATTAGAAATTATTAGCTCAAGCAGCTGTCCTTTTGCCCAAAGAACCAGAATGGCTTTGATAGAAAAGGGAATTGAATTTTCGTTGAATGAAATTGATTTAGACAATAAGCCAGACTGGTTTTTAAAGCTCTCTCCTTATGGCAAAGTACCTGTTATTCGTAACGGCGATTACGTTGTGTTTGAGTCCTCAATCATTAATGAATACATAGAAGAAATTTTTCCTCAAAAACCATTATTGCCTCAAAACCCTGAAGATCGAGCAGCTGCAAGAGTATGGATAGATTTTGCTAACGTTCGTTTTGCACCTCAGATTTATAAAATTCTATTGGCTCAAAGTGAGCATCTTCAAGGTGAGCATGCACGAAGGCTAAATGATGCACTTTTTATGATGGAGCATCAAGGTTTAGCTAAACGATCTTCCGGTCCATATTGGCTCGGCGAAAAACTAAGTCTAGTGGATTTAACTTTTTATCCTCATCTTCAGCGCTTTTGTGCACTGCAACATTATCGTAATTTTAATATTCCTGATGAATGTGGGGCATTGAGAGAATGGCTCACTAAAATGGAGGAGAGTTACTGTGTTCAAGTTACGAAAATGTCAGAAGATAAATTAATCAAGAGTTGGGCTAAGTATGCTTTTAATACAAGCACTGGTACAACTGCTGATGATATGCGAGAGGTTAATTAACAATATTTCTTTAGGGTTTTTAGTTTTTTATTTAAGGATCTGTAGAAATTCTTACAGTCTGTTTTGAACAATCTATATCGGGGTAGGGGACTAATTTAATATATTAGAAACCCCGCCTCTCGATATAACCTTTAGAATTGGTCAGTTTGATGTTTTGACCAAGCTTCGTAAGATGTCTCGGTGATTTTATTAAACCATGACGCAAATTTTACAACTAAGATTAACATTTTGTGGTCCTTTCCTTTATTAAGCCGTGCCAGTTACTTAGCACTACCTGATTTGAATTAGTAGCGTTTCTATTTAATAACTGATATGCAAATTCTAGATACCTAGTTTATTTTAGTAGAAAGTGAAATTTATTATTACTGAATAAGGTATGGCAATTATATAAAATTCCTCGAGAGAAAGTATGGTAAATATAAGAATGATTAAATTATCGATTTACTGTTACATAATCTTTTTTTAGTATATTTTACTGGTCTATGCGAAAAGTTGAGATTGGGATTCTCAGCTCCTATATTTTTCAAATTTTGATAATTTATTATGGTCGATGGAGGACTCTTCTAAAGAATCAGGCGCAGAGAATAACTAATTTGCCACCATCTTAAAACTAGACCGCGAGACTATAATTTAATTTACATCATTCTTAATAAAACTCTACGCAAGTGCAACTCATAGAGATTTTAAGAACATAAAATTCAAATACTTTAGATTTAGATTGGCTTACTACCAACGATATTTACCCTATGCATTAACCTGTGTTCGGTGTAATCAAACAGCGCATAATGCAGGCTCAATCGATTATCCCAAATTACAAAATCATTCTTTCGCCACTTATGCCTGTATTGGAATTCTGGGGTGCGTAAATGTTCAAACAAATAATTTAATAAAAAACTACTTTCACGTCGATCCATATCTTGAATAACACTCGTCATTGATTCGTTGACAAAAAGCCCTTTTTTTCCTGTATCAGGATGCGTTCGAACCACTGGGTGCAGAGCTGGCACATAATTCGCTTTGCTCTCTCTTTTATATACTTGGTAGTCTTTTTCCCAGAGTTCAGGCCGGACTGTTTCATCATAGTTTTGGTAAGCATTGTGATATGCAAATAAACCATCAACGTGTGTTTTCATTCTGTCTGAAAGTCCTTCGTAGGCTGCGGACGAACTTACCCAGATTGTATCTCCCCCTTCTGGAGGTATGTCTTTAGCGTAGATAACTGTTCCAAGAGTAGGTATTTCTCTACCTGCAAAGTCTGTATGCCATAGGTCTAGAGTTACGTAGGGAGGGTTGTCAGCATCTGATTCTAAAATATCTATTTCTGGCTCTTTCTCGTGTTTGGCAAACCCGGATATCGCATTTGGCTGTATGTCGCCAAATCGTCGAGCAAATTGAACATGTTGTTTTTCAGTGAGATTTTGATCGCGAAAAACTACCACAGTGCGATCAAGTAATGCCTTATGAATTTCGCTAAATTCTTGATTACTTAGATCTTTCGATAGATCTATACCTTCAATAATTGCACCACATGCGGGCGACATTTCATTAACTTTTATAGATTCATAATTAATGGTCATGGTTTTGCTCCCAATTCAATCTTAATAAAGATATCATAAAGTTATCAAATCATATTCATAAAACAAGTAATCAAACAAAAAATTACTTTTATAGTTATAAGACTGTGACAGCTCCCGGGGGAAATTGTTATTAATATAAAATTATTAGATATACATATTCCATAATTAGTTTTTGAGCTTGGTTTTAAAAGTATAACATCGTTATAGTGCTAGTTAGTATTTTGTTTCATGTTTAGTTAAGAGGTATGAAGTAAATGGCGATTAAAGAAGAGTTCGAAAACCATTGTTGGCAGGGTCTTTATTCTGATGAAGACTATAAAACCTATGAACCTTTTATCAGGGAGACCTTCATTGGTAAAAAACCAGCAGTTTTAGTTATTGATTTATATAATCTTGTTTACAAAGGTGGGTCACATTCTCCCCATGAAATTACAGAAAATTTCCCTGGTACCTGTGGAAAATACGCGCACGATGCAGTTCAGCCGACCATTGATTTATTAAATTCGTGTCGAAGGTTAAACTTACCCATATATTACATTACAGGTAAGTTTTCTCCAAATAGGGTTAGATCAACACGTCGCAAAAGTGGCAACCTAACTAAAAATGACTATGAGATATACGAGGCGTTCAAGCCGGCACCAAATGATGTGATTATAAAAAAAGAACGAGCGAGCGCTTTTTTTGGAACGTCACTTTCTGCACATTTGGTACAGAGTGGACATGATAGTTTAATTGTATGTGGCGAGAGTACATCCGGATGTGTTCGGTCTAGTGTTGTAGATGCCTATTCTAATGGATTTCACGTCACTATTGTCGAAGAGTGTGTGTTTGATAGAAGTGAAATTGCTCATAAAGCGAGTTTATTTGACTTACATCATAAATACGCTGACGTAATGCATTTATCAGAGGTTGTAAGTATTCTCGCGGATAGAGAATAAAACATTATTATGATTGATGGCGTGTCCTTAAGTTATTCAAATTTCTAACTCTTTATGGTTTTCTAAAGTGCGCTTTTCAGTCTTCCTCGCCAAGGGATCAATGCTGGAACTTTAGATTTATATTTTTGATAAGTGCTTCCATATACAAACATTAAACGGCGTTCCTCAAACTTAGTGCCAATGAACAAATAAATAGAACCCCAAAGTGCCGTAGAAAGCCCAAAATTTGTGTATGATTGACCCCATAGAATGAGGTATAAAGATAAATATAATGGGTGGCGAATATAGGAATTTAAGCCCGTAATACGGAGAGGTTCTTCAGAAGCTTCTGTAAGATTTTTCTCATAAAGTTTTATTTGAGTGAGACCACTAAACAAACCAAGGTCATATTGCCTTATTGAGAACGCCAGCAATATACTTCCAATGCAAGTTATTAAATAGAAAGGTAGAAGACTGTAAAAGGGGAGTTTTATCGTATCGTCGAAGCCAAATAAGTATGACCCTAAGATCCATATCGCAATAATTTGGCTTATTGCAATGATATTATATAAAATGCGATAATATCCTCCCAATATATGAGAAAACATTTGTTTAAAGGTTTTAGCTGCGAGTAATGAGTGGGTTAGTCCAAAAACTATCCAACCTATTCCATATACTAGATTGGCCTCGTAGTTACCCATATATTACAAACGTGAGCTATAAAATTTATAATAATAGAAGATATGCATTTGTTATTGTCTATCCATTTAAAACATCATGTAAAAGATCAACAGCCGTTATATGATCATTTATCAGCCCTTCCATATAATCATTCGCAGTTTCTAAACCATCTTGTGAGGACATTTTGCCAGGACCTCTTCCAAAACCACAGGGCGCCGCAATTCCAAAGTCATCAATATATGTTTTTATTGTGCTAATTTGATCTCGCATACCACCATCACCATGAAGCGCGTGTATAAGTCCCATGTAAACACGAGCTCCCTGTGGGTCGAGTTTCGATAAGGGAGTAAAATAATTGGAGCCTTTTGATGCAACTGTTGGCATATGTAAAAAATCAACGCGCCTTCCGGATGATTTAACAGCTGCATTACACAAGAGAACCGCGCCAGTTAAATCATCGGGCTCTCTTTTGGGCCAACCTCCAGAGGTACCGTAACATGCGTGATAGCCTATTGTAACAGCATCTGGAATGTGCGAGGAAACCTGTTTAGCTGGCGCGAATAGGTCATTCGCTAACTTTTGTACTTCTGACGTAAGACCGCCGGCTTTCTCTAGTGCTTCCTCAATAACAGTATCTTCTATTGCACAATCCCACTGAATTGCTAAGTCATTATGGGGTATGTTATTAAATATTGTTTTGACTTCGTAATATAACGCTTCGGTAAAACCATCTCGAATTGCTGGGTAATCATTTTTATCCGCTAACCAACGATAGACAGCACTGGCCGTTAACGGTAAACAAACTTGGAACTTGGTTCCCTGTTTAATTACTCCCTCATTGCGCAATGTTTTGAATATAAAATATGAACTGATAGCATCTGTTGCATATCCCAATCGCCTACCGTGGTCTCCGAATCGAACCTGCTTGACACCCTTTTTTATTTTAAATTGCCACATTCCATAGTCGTAAGGCTCGTGCCAGCACTCTACACCCTCTGCGGTCATAGGCCTACTTACTGTTTCGATATCGGGGTGTCCATGAAGGACACGATATGCAATGTGGTTAACCCAGTATTGTCTTTCACCTGTTTCCCCATCTGGAATATAGGGTAAGGACTGGCCCAGTCTAGGGGCAATCGAGCGAAAAACTTCTTCAGCTGTATCGTAAGCTATGCTTCCCACTAATAGTAGTTCGTTTGCCACCGGTTGTCTCCTTTAAATACTTTTATTATTCTATGATAATCAAGTATAAGTACAAAATGATCATGCACAAGGCGTTCTAGGGTTAGAAATTTTTTATGAAAATATCAAAGGAACTTATTTTTTTAAAGTGATAAAATGTGTGGCCCTGAAAAGAAGTGAAAACGATAATATTTAGACGGGAAATCATTGTGACCGCGATAGGTTATCTTAAAGAATCAACGGTAGATTTAGGCAAGCAGTTTAAGTGGAGTTACTTGCCGCCTCTGATGGTTTATGTGGCCGCCGGTATTGCAGGGTTAACCGGCATTGTAGGTATGTTTTTCATAAAAGATTATCTAAATTTATCCGCTGCGTTTTTGGCAAGTCTTGGATTCTGGGCAGGACTCCCGTGGGCACTTAAGATGCCGTTGGGCCATCTTGTTGACCTTATTTGGCGTCACAAAAATTACATGGTTTATTTTGGAGCGTCTATTATAGCAGTTAGTCTTCTCATAATGTATGGATTGATAGGACATACTGATTATATGGTAACAATTTTACGAGCAGAGACATGGTTTGTAATAAGTGTTATTTTGTCGCCCGTGGGTTACGTTATTCAGGATGTTGTTGCTGACGCAATGACTGTTGAGGCTGTGCCTTTAGTGGATGAAAGGGGCGTTGAATTTAGCCCAGAAAAAATTAAGGAAATGCATACGATGATGCAAACCTTGGGTAGGTTTGCGATTATTGGTGGAACTGTTCTGGTTGCTTTTGCTAATGTAATTTTATTTCAAGGAGTAGACTTGCTGGCGGAGAATGACCGAATTTTGCTCTACGCTAATATCTATTTATATGCTTTGGTCATCCCAATTGTTTCTGTATTAGGAGTGTTTCTTGCCATTTATCTTAAGAAGAGGCGCGACAGGGCTTTAAAACAATTAAAAGGCTTTGGTTATGAGAATGAGATCAGGGAAAATAAAATTAAAGTAAATTGGACTATACTTATAGGTAGTTTAATTTTTGTTATTTTTTCATTAGGTGTTGGATCTTTTAACATACCATTTGCCCAAGAAATTGTTTTCTTGGGCTCTGTAATGATTATTCTTTTTCTTATGGGCCGGTTAATAAAGGAGTTACCCGAGAGCCAGAGATTAATGATTGTTGGCACAGCGATAATTATTTTCATTTTTAGAGCAATACCAAACCCGGGCCCTGGGATGAATTGGTTTGAGATTGATGTTTTGGGATTTAATGAGCAGTTTTTTTCTGTGTTGTCACTTTTATCTTCGCTTTTAACACTGCTCGGTATTATTGCGCTCAGACCTTATATTGCTAAAAACTCAATAGCTAAGGTAATTGTTGTATTATCACTGGCGGGGGCAGTTCTCTTCTTACCTAGTATAGGAATGTACTATGGTTTTCATAATTGGACCGCATCAGTTTCAGCGGGGATTGTTGATGCTAGGTTTATTGCAATAATTAATACTGCGTTAGAGTCGCCACTTGGGCAGGTGGCAATGATACCTCTATTAGCTTGGATAGCAAAAAATGCTCCTTCAAATATGAAAGCAACCTTTTTTGCGGTTTTTGCGTCTTTTACAAATTTAGCGCTATCTGCAAGTGCACTTTTAACAAAATATTTGAATGAAATTTTTGTTATTACGAGGGGAGTTAAAAACAAAGTCACTGGTGAGATTGTCTCTACCTCTGATTATAGTGAACTCGGCTTGCTTCTAATTACCGTCGCTATCTTAACACTCGCGCTTCCGTTGGGGGCCATTTTTATTGTTCAACGCACCAAACTGCGAACAACTGATTAATTTTTATCGATTGCAATATCTAAAAACGTTGGATGAAGATATGAATTTGGTTTTCTCTATGATATCAAATTTTGATGGATTTTGCGAACTCGATTAGAGCTTCGTCTCCACCTTCCCAACCAATAAAGCCAAGACTAACGGGGATACCGTTTGAATGTGTCACCGGAATCGAGATTTGCGGCAAGCCTGCAAGACTAGCAAGACAAATAATATTGAGCGTTTTTGCACGATAGTCATTGAGTCTCTGAGGATCAGTATTTAGTTTAACCGGCAAAGATGCGGTTACAGGTAAAGCCATAATAGTACCTGTTGGGACCAATAATTTGAGTGCATCGCTAACGCGAGTTTTATATATTAGTTGCGTTTCTCGCTCTTTCTTACTTACTGTTTTCGCTATATTCATTCGTTCTTTAACTCCTGGACCGAAATCCGGATCAGTATCCTCAATCCAAGACCCAAATATACTCCAAATCTCGTTTGCCTGAATAATTCGAAAAGCCTCTCGAGCGTCATCAAGCAAAATACCTTCTGGTAGCGTCGTGACGTGGTCAGCAAAATCAAAGTTACATAGGGAAGAATTTAGCCATTGATTTAGTGGGATGGAAATTTCATCGTCAACAATGTTAAAGGCAAATTGCGCCAATTTTATAGACCGAATATTTGATGGACTAATATTATTATCTAGGAGTTTACTGCCCACCTTTGCAAAAATATCAATATCTTTTGCAAACCATCCAGCTGTATCAAAACTGGAAGACATTGCTGTTCCACCCTCTAAACTTAAACGCCCAAACGTTGGTCTTAATCCATATATCCCGCAAAATGCTGCTGGAATTCGAACTGAACCGCCTGTGTCACTTCCTAATGAAAAGTCACAAATTTCAGCCGCAACTGATGCTGCTGAGCCAGAGGAAGATCCGCCGGGAATTCGGTCGGGGGCCTTGCTATTTGTGGGGGTGCCATAATGCGCATTCTCGCCGATAAAACTGTAGAAGAATTCATCACAAATGACCTTACCCACCATATCCGCACCCGCATTTAAGCAGGCTTCGACCAAATCGGCCGTATTTGTAGCAATATTATGCGTTGCGAGCCAGGCGGGGTTGCCGTTTCCAGTTTTATAACCTTTGATATCGTATAAGTCTTTTACTGAAAAGGTTAAACCCGATAAGCTTCCATTTCCTGCAGATTTAATAACCGGTGGGCTATGAGGAACAAAACAATTTACTGGATCGTCTATCTCTGAGTTTAATCGATTCATTTTACATTTCCTTTACACGATTAATTTTTCTATCTTGGGTTAAGTACCAATCGAGTATTTCGCTGCCGTCCATTGTAACAACACCTGGTTTTGAGAGAAAATATTCATAGGCTTTTCGAACATATTTTATTCGATGAGGTACTCCGGAGATATACGGGTGGGTGGCAACACACATTATTCTTGCATTATTTTCGCTCTCATCGTAGAGGCAATCGAAATAATCTTTTGCACGTTTTAGAAAAATCTCAGACTCGTGAAATTGGATCATTTGCTGAGCAATATCATGTAATTCGTAGTTATATGGCAGTGCCACCATATCTCCATGTATTGTTTTTACGGGAATTGGTAAATCATCTAAAACCCAATCACCAAAATATTCAATTCCAGCTTTTGCTAGATGATCTAAAGTATCAAAGGTTTGTGTAAGCCCCGGACCAAACCAACCTCGTGGTTTTTTACCCGAAAATTTCTCTATAATTTCTATTGTTCTTTCAATCATCTCTGGTTGATCCTCAACCTTATGCATCGCTATTTGGTCGTATGAATGAGCATTAAATTCCCAGCCTCGTTCTAAAATTGCTTCGGCTACTTGAGGGTAATCAGTACAAGCGCGCGCATTAAGAGTAACGCATGGGCGTATTTTAAAGTCATCAAACATTTGAAAAAGCCTCCAGATACCTGACCTCATGCCATACTCGTGCCAGCTCCAGTTTGGAATATCAGGCGTAAGCAAGTTTCCTTGAGGGGGGGCTAGAACAACCCGTGGCATTGGACGATTGACGTCCCAAACTTCCATTGCAAGCAATGGCCATATAACCATTCGAATACCATCCGGAAGCTTTAATTTTGTTCGTTTTGGTACAGGACTAAAAGTAATTCTATCACTCGGTAACATGCCCATTATTTTCTCCCGTTTCTTTTATGATTCTATTAAACTAATTTCCAATTGATTGGTTTCATACCCTGAGATATTAAATAGGAGTTTGATTTTGAGAATGGTTTTGAGCCGAAAAAGCCATTATATGCAGATAACGGTGAAGGATGCGCGCTTTCAATAATTAAATGTTTTTCAATATTTATAAAATATTTCTTTTTTTGTGCTTTTTTACCCCAAAGAATAAATACCACATTTTTTCTCTTTTTATTGATAGCGTTCAATACGGCATCTGTAAATATTTCCCAACCTCGCCCTTGGTGAGAGTTTGCTCTCCCATCTTCAACCGTAAGGCAAGCGTTGAGCATGAGAACACCCTCTCTGGCCCAATTTTCTAAGCTTCCGTGGTTTGGTATTTTTGCGTCAATATCGCTTTTTAATTCTTTAAAAATATTTCTTAATGAAGGTGGTGGATGGATGCCAGGACCGACCGAAAAAGAAAGCCCATTTGCTTGACTTGGTCGGTGGTAGGGATCTTGTCCAAGAATTACTACTTTAACTGTCTCAAAACTTGTTAATTCGAAGGCCTTATAAACCTTGTCCATGGGAGGATAAATTATTTTGCCTTCCTTTTTCTCGTCATCTAGGAACTTAATTAGATCGGCCATGTACTGTTTTGAGAATTGTTCCTTAAGTTTCAAATACCAAGTTTCGTTGATTGTCATATGTTTCATTGAGCTCAACTCTAAATTATACGATAGATTGTAAGACTACTCTTTTGCTCCTAACAAGGATAATAATATATCTTCCTTTTGTAAAATTTATTTGGTCCGTAAAAGTCCAGCCTATTATTTTTCAATATGCATACTGAGAGTTTAATACAAATTGCAAAACTTGTTTAACGGAGTACACTCAAATTTAGATGTTTCAATCAGTTTTATATTATGGTTTATTGACGGAAATTATTAACGAATAATAGTAGTTTGTATAATCTTTAACTGGGAGTAATGTGTATGTTTAAAAATAAATTAAGGTTCTCAATAAAAATCCTTATTGCATTGGGATTTATTGGGATTTTTGGTGCCGAGCTTCGAGCCGATACTATAACTGTCGGGATGTCAGCTCCAAAAACTGGTCCACTAGCTGGTGGTTCAACGGTTACCCATTGGCCAAATGTTAAATTATGGGCTCATGAAGTTAATGCTCGTGGCGGTTTAAAGCTAAAAAATGGTAGAGCCAAAATAAAAGTTATTGAGTATGATGACCGAACAAATCCCGGAGAGGCAATAAAGAATATCAATCGGTTGGCAACACAGGATAAAGTAGATTTTATACTTGCTCCCTATGGAACTGGCTTTAATTTAGCAACAGCCCCTATTTTCAATAAACTGGGTTATCCACAGCTTGCTGTTTCAGCCATTACTGACAAAATTCCGGCGTTAACAAAGCGATATGATAATATCTTTTTTATGTTAGGTTCGACTACGACCTTTACGAATTCAGTTGTAAATATTCTAAAAAAAATGCGTTCCGATGGCAAAATTGGTAATCGCGTCGCTATGGTAAATGTTGCAGATGCTTTCGGTATTGAGTTGGCAGCGGCGGCTCGTCCAGTATTTAAGTCTGCTGGTTTTGAAATAGTTTATGATAAATCCTACCCTCTAGGAACAAAAGATTTATCACCTGTAATCAAAGGTGCGAAGGCATCAAAACCTGACGCATTTGTGGCTTGGTCATATCCCCCAGATACTTTTGGTCTAACAGCTCAAGCTAAAATTAATAAGCTAAATGTTAAAGCTTTTTATACCGCAGTCGCGACCTGTTTTCCTGCATATAAAGGTAAATTTAAAGGTGCTGTCGAAGGTATACTGGGTGCCGGTGGTATTAATCCAGATACCCCAGAAATGAAAGCTTATTTTAAGCGTCACAAATCAGTTACCGGAAAAGATGCAGATTTTTGGGCAAGTGCTGTGACCTATGCAAGTTTTCAGATTCTTGAACAAGCCATTGAAGGTGTGGGGTCTAAGGACAGAAAAGCCGTTACCAAATTTATAAAGGAGAATGAATTTAAAACTGTTATTGGACCAGTTAAATTTAATAATCAAAATAATGATAGATTTTGGACAGTTGGCCAATGGCAAGGTGATAAGTTTTATGGGGTAAGTTCTGAAGGGCGACCTGGGGCAAAATCAGTTATTGATAAACCCGATTGGTAAAATATTTTCCCAGTAGTATCTAGAATTAAATACTACTGGGATACTCTTTGAACCAGGTTAAAGCATGGAAATTTTACTCGGAGGCGTACTGTTAGGTGGGACCTACGCTCTGATTGCTATGGGATTGCAACTTCAGTACGGCGTATCACGAATTATGAATTTAGCTAATGGAGAGGTATTAGTAGCTGGATCATTTGCCGCTTTTTGGTTGTATACTGGATCCAGTGTTAATCCAATTTTAGCTATATTTATAATTGCGCCATTAGCATATATTTTAAACTGGTTTATTTATGTCTATTTTCTGAGACCCTTAGTTAAAAGATCAAAAAGTCAAGGCCATCTGGAGGTTGATAGTATTCTATCAACGTTTGGAATAAGTTTTATATTCATTGGCCTTATGCACGCTATTTTTGGGGGAGAATACTTCAATTATGAATATTTAGAGATCCCCTATGAAATATTTAACCAAGCCTATGGTGTCAATAGGATTATAGCATTTATCTGCGCTGTTATATTTGCGCTTGTCCTTTATATTTGGTTGAGCAAAACTTCCTCAGGATTAAAATTGAGAGCCGTCTCAGTAAATCCTGACTCAGCAAAACTTGTGGGAATTGACGTTGATAAAACATCTGCAATGGCTTTCTCATTAGGTGGATCGGTAACTGCGGCTGGGGGGTCATTGATTAGCATGTTTGATACCTTCGACGCTTCGATCGGCGTAGTGTTCACTATGAAAGCTCTAATTATAGTGATACTTGGTGGAGTAAAAGAAATAAAGGGAACTATTGTTGCAGCGTTTGTTTTAGGATTAGCGGAAACTGCTGTTGCAACTTTAATAGATCCAGGACTTACCTTAGCGGCAGCATTCTTACTTTTTATTTTAGTTCTATTATTTAGACCTCAGGGGCTTTTTGGCAGAGAAGCTCCATGACATCCCGAGAAATACGAATTTTTTTACTTGTTGCTGTACTTTTTATTTTAGCCGCATTATTGCCTGTTGCTGATTCTGGGTATTGGCTATCCATAGGTGTTACCATCGCCACCTATATGGTTCTCTCAACCAGTTGGGCTTTATTCTCAGGACCTACTCATTATATTTCTCTGGCAACTGGGGCTTTTTACGGGATTGGTATGTTTATTGTGGGCGGTGGTATCGATTTGCTTCCATACTGGGTACTTGTCGTAATCGCTGGAGTTGTTGGCGCTATCTTGGCCGCGCTTATTGGATTGGCAACTCTCAGGTTATCTGGAGTTTATTTTGTTATCTTTACTTTAGGATTAGCAGAATTTGTTCGTCAGATTGTAACTTGGATTCAAACGACAATGGGTTCAAGCAGCGGTCTATATGTTTTAACTGATCTTAATGATACAATAATTTATTGGGAATTATTAATACTAGGTGCCTTTGTATATTTAGCTGGTTGGTGGATAAATCGCTCCCGCTTAGGTTTTGCGCTTCGAATTATTGGAAATGATGAGGTTGTTGCGGTTCATAGTGGAATTAATACTGCTTATTCAAAAGTCATTTTATTTATTTTTTCTGGCACGATAGCAACAATTGTTGGGGCATTACTTGCGCCGCGTCTGAGTTATATCGAGTCAAATATTGCGTTTAGTCCGATGTTATCTTTTATTGTTGTAATAACGGCGTTATTAGGTGGAGCCCAAAAATTATGGGGTCCAATTGTCGGCGTCATTCCATTCATGCTGGCATGGGATTTCCTGACTGCGACTTTTCCAAATCAAACAACGCTTATGCTTGGTATTTGTTTTTTGCTTGTTGTTTATTTAATACCTAATGGATTTGCAGGTTTAATAGAGAAGTACGCCCCACAAAGACGTAGGGGAAGATAAAACCATGAACGCTATAAGTGCTCTTACTGTGCAAAACATTACAAAAAGTTTTGGTGGGTTGACTGCGGTTAATCAAATGTCTTTTGAGCTAAAAACACAAGAAGTTTTGGGACTTATTGGTCCCAATGGTTCCGGGAAAACAACGATGTTAAATATTATTTCCGGAGCATTTAGAGCTGACTCAGGTTATGTATCTTTATTCGGAAAAGTAATTTCAGATCAACCTGCACATGTAGTCTCCAGAACTGGTGTTGCTCGAACCTTTCAATTGGTGCGCATTTTAAACTCTATGACCGCAGTTGAGAATGTTGAGGCTGGGGGTGTATTTGGACATCGACGATTATGGGGGAATCCTCTACGTTCCCTAGCTATCGAGATGCTGGAAAAAGTGGGAATAGCAGACTTAATGAATAACCAGATTTCTTCTTTAACTTATATTGATCAAAAACGGATTGAACTCGCTAGGGCCTTGATGTCTGACCCAAAGATTCTATTGTTAGATGAATGGCTTGCTGGACTTAATCCGTCAGAATTACAAATTGGTATTGATGTTATAAATAATTTACGAGCAGAAGGACTTACTATTATTATTGTGGAACATGTAATGGATGCGATACGTAGTCTATGTGATAGGTGCGTGGTTATGAATACTGGTAAAAAAATTGCTGAAGGCATACCGCAAGAGGTTCTAGAAGACGAAGGTGTAATTCGTGCTTATTTGGGATCAGACAATGCTTGAGTGCAAGGATTTATCAGTTTTTTATGGACAGCACCATGCATTAGATCAAGTCTCAATAAAAATTAAGGCAAAAGAGATAGTGGTTATTCTAGGGGCTAATGGAGCGGGGAAAAGCTCATTATTAAAGGCAATCGCGGGCATAATTCCAAAAGCTGAGGGAAGCCAAGTATATATTGATAGTTCTGACATAACTCACCTTCCCGCCCATGACATTGTCAAAAATGGGATTGCTCTTGTTCCAGAAGGTAGGGGAATTTTTGGTGATCTAACGGTTTTGGAGAATTTAAAGTTAGGTGCCTTTCTTGAACGTGCTAATGGTTCTGGCTCAGATAATTTAAATCGCGTATTTTCATTATTCCCGAGGCTTAACGAACGAAAAAGTCAAATTGCACGCACGATGAGTGGCGGAGAGCAACAGATGGTTGCGATTGCGCGTGCATTGATGTCGGCACCAACCATTTTAATGCTGGATGAGCCTTCCCTAGGTCTTTCACCTATTTTGTGTTCGGAACTTTTCAAAACACTAGAGGAGATAAGAAAAACAGGTGTCGGCATCTTATTGGTCGAGCAAAATGCGCGACAAAGTCTCGCTATCGCTGATAGAGGGTACCTATTAGAAATTGGGAGGATCATAGGGGAAAATAACGCTGAACTTTTGAAAAATGATCCTTCAGTACAAAAGGCCTATTTGGGTGGTGTTTCTTCTCGAGAATTGCCCGACTCTAAAGAAACAGCTGAACCAATAAACGCGTCTCTTGCAGAATCAAATACGGACAAATGTATTATCCTACCGTCTGGCTTGGGACAAAGGACGATTGATACAAGTCAGATTATTTCTGATAATATAAATAATATAATCGACCAAGCAGCCCACATTAAATTTGAATATCTGGGAAATAATATTAAAGCTGCTACAACTGTTGCATCTGGTACAACTGCTAGTAATGAATTAAAATCTATTTTAGCGAGTATTGAACAATCGGCTCTAAATGCGAGATTGCCAATTAAAAAAGTAAATCAACAAATGGAAACAAATCAATTTCAGGGTCAACAGAAACCTAAAATTGAAATTTATAAGAAACCTAAGATTGACGTATACAGGCGCACAAAGTCAAAAGCCGGTGAAAGAATGGTTAAACTAAAAAAATAGAAGGGAGGAGGGATTAATATGAATAAAATATTTAATAATATTTACGTTGGAGGGAATTGGTCATCTACCAGTAAGAATTTCTCTGATTTCAATCCCTCGGATGACACCCTTTGGGCTCAGGTTGCTGATGGGAATAGAAATGATGTCCGTGACGCAATTGTATCCGCTGAAAGTACATCGAAAGACTGGGCATCCTATAGTCATTCTGCGCGAGCTAATATAATGAATAAAATTGCTGAGATTTTTGAAAAACGAAGAATGGAAATTGTAGAGGCAATCCAAGCCGAAGGAGGAGGTTCATTTGCCAAAGCGATGTATGAAACCAGTCAGATTCCGATTATTTTCCGAGCAGCTGCTGGAGCAAATTATGGACCTATAGGGGAAGTCCTGCCTTCTGAGCACGGCAAGTTCTCAATGGCAGTAAGATATCCATTGGGTGTTGTTGCAATTATCAGTCCTTGGAATTTTCCGGTTATTTTAACGTCTAGGAGCCTCGCTTTTATCGTTGCCCTCGGAAATACTGTGGTCTTGAAACCATCGGAGGAAACACCTTATTGCGGAGGTTTATTGTTTGCGGAGATCTTTGAAGAGGCTGGTGTACCAGCCGGTGTGCTGAATGTGGTAACCTGCTCCAGGGACAATGTCTCAGACGTTGGTGATGAGCTTATCCAAAACCCCTCGGTTAAAGCTATCGCTTTCACTGGTTCGACGGCAGTTGGGCGATCAATAGCTGCGAAGGCTGGAGCTCACTTAAAAAAATGTTGCATGGAGCTTGGCGGAAAAGATCCGCTTATCGTGTGTGAAGATGCTGATATGGATCGGGCAACAGCTGCAGCAAATTTTGGAAGTTTTATGCATCAGGGGCAGATTTGTATGTCAGTTGAGAAAGTTCTAGTACATGAAAATATATATGATGAATTTTTAAAGAAGTTTGTTGAGCGAGCTGCGCGATTAAAGGTAGGACCGCCCCTAGCGAACAAAGAAAATATTATAGGCCCTTTGATCAATGACAAACAAGTAGCGAATGTAAAATCCCAACTCGACGACGCCTTCGCAAAGGGGGCGAAAGCAGTTCTAGGTGGTAATATAAATGGCCGTTTCGTCGATCCAACGATATTGGTTGGTGTTACGCCAGACATGACTGTTTATCAGGATGAAACATTCGGTCCTGTCGCGCCTGTTATTCCTTTTAGAACAGATGATGAGGCGATAGCAATTGCTAATGACACGCCATATGGACTATCATCGGGTGTTATTACGCGTGATGAGAAGCGGGGCCTTGAAATTGCAAATCGTCTTGAGTCAGGAATGAGTCATATAAATTGTTCGCCAGTTAATGATGAAGCAAATGCTCCATTTGGGGGTTCAAAATCTTCAGGAGTAGGGCGATATGGAGGACGTTGGTCAGCTGAATCTTATACTGAAACTAGATGGATCACTATGGAGCGCGGGGGCAAACCTTTTCCTCCAATGTTTTAAATAGTTAAAGTTATATATGAGGTAATGAGAATGAGTGATAAGATCCAAGAATATAGTTGGAAAGCAAAAAAAATACTTAAGCGAAAGTCTATCGTCGTCACTGGTTGTTCCTCAGGTATTGGCTGGGAGACTGCAAGAGTTATAAAAAAATTGGGCGGCAATGTTTTGGGTGTTGATTTGAAGATGACAACGGATAATGTTGATGAATTTTATAAAGCTGATTTATCAGATAAAATGACAATAGATGCTCTTATCGAGGCTCTACCAAAGGATATAGACGGTATTGCAAATTGTGCTGGATTGCCGCCGACCTCTCCGGCGGAACTTGTGATTAAGGTAAACTTAGTTGGCCTCAAATATTTTACTGAGCAAATGATTGCAAAATTATCTAATGGATCGTCAATTGTTAATCTTGCATCGCTAGCCGGATTTGGCTGGGCGGATTCAGTAGCACAGATTAAAGAGAGCTATAATCTCGATTTTCATGAAGTAGAAGAATTTGTGCGTCGGTATGGAATTGATCAAGAAAAAGGACGCTCTTATTTTTTCACTAAAGAGGCTCTTATTGTCTGGACGATGAAACAACGGTGGGAGTGGCGTGACCGTGAAATCAGAATGAATTCAATAAGTCCTGGTCCGGTTGAAACGCCAATATATAAAGATTTTCTGGAAACACTCGGCGAGCGTGCGGAGGAAGACAGAAAAGTTATGGATCGACCTGGATTACCAACGGATATAGCTCCAGTTGTCTGTTTTATGTTATCAGATATGTCCAGTTGGATGAGGGGAATTAATGTACCTTTAGATGGCGGCATGTCATCGCATTTATTGTGTAAAATACATAATCTTTAAAAATCAAGACTAACGATATATGATTAGGAAGACGGGGTAAGGAGAAAAAAATGGCTAGCGTAATGATATGGATTCTTGCGGCTTTAATAGTTTTGATTGTGCTGATAGCTATCACCGCAAAGTTCTACCAACGTGCAACACAGGAAGTAAGTCTCATAAAAACTGGTGTTGGTGGAAGAAAGGTTATAGTTGATGGTGGAACTATCGCAATACCTTGGTTTCATGAAGTCTCAAAAGTTAATATGCAAACACTTAGACTGCAGGTCGAAAGAGTAGGAGAATCTGCCCTAATTACTAATGACAAGCTTAGGGTCGATGTGGGAGCCGAATTTTACGTGTCTGTTCAGGCTACGGCAGATGGAATAGCGTTGGCGGCTCAGACGTTGGGTAATAGGACCTTCAATTCTGATAAATTACGTGAATTGATAGAAGGTAAGTTAATTGATGCGCTCAGATCAATTGCAGCTCAATTTACAATGGATGAATTACATGAAAATCGCGGCGATTTTGTTGCTAAGGTTCGGGATGCACTGGTTGGTTCGATGGCTCGCAACGGCCTTGAGTTGGACACTGTTTCTTTAACAGCCCTTGATCAAACTCCTTTTGACCATTTAGATGAGAATAATGCTTTTAATGCAGTAGGTATGCGAAGGTTGGCTGAAGTTATTGCAAAGTCAAAAAAGGAACGTGCTGAGATAGATGCAGATGCAGACGTGTCAGTGCGCCGGGCAGCAATGGAGGCTTCTAAACGGAAACTCGAAATTGATTTAGAAGCACAAGAAGCCGAAATATCCCAAGTGCAACAAATAGAAAATCTAAAATCTCGTCAACTTGCGGAAGTTGCAAAACAAAAAGCTGACAGTGAACAGGCTGCAGCTCAGGCACGAATTAAAATGGAACAAGAAATACGTTCTTCTGATATTGCCCGGGAAAGAGCAATTCGCGAAGCAGAAATTGCTCATGAGAGAGACGTAGCTTTGGCCAACCAAGAACGTGATATATCGCTAGCAGAAAAGTCTAAAGAGCAAAGCAAGGCTAAAGCAGCTGCCGACATAGCTAAGGCCGATGGGGTGCGTGCATCAGAGACAATTGTAACCGCTCGAGAAATTGCAGAAGCTGAGCGCCGAAAAGAAATAGCACTCATAGTCTCGCAGCAAGAAAACAAGGTAAGAGGTGATCAATTGAGGATGTCAGCTGCGGCTGAAAAAGATGCATCTAAGGATCGCGCAGAAGCTAAGAAACAACAGGCAAAAGCTGATGCAGAAGCATCAGAGATTTTAACATTAGCAAAAAAACAACAGCTTATCGCTGAGGCAGAAGGGCAACAAGTAATGGCTAATGCAGTGAATTCCTATACTCCGGATGCGGTTGCAATGAAAGTAGATCTAGCGCGTATTGAGGCGCTACCTAAGGTGATTGCAGAAATGATTAAACCAGCCGAAAAAATTGACTCGATTAAAATTCATCATGTGTCTGGCTTAGGGCAAAATACGGGTACTGGAATAATAGGTGAGGGATCGAATGCTGAAAAACCTGTGATTAACCAGGCAATTGATTCTATTTTAGATATGGCGGTTCAATTACCGGCAGTAAAGAAAATTGGTGATGAATTAGGTATCAGTGTTAGCGATGGCATTACCGGTGCAACAGATGAGTTAGGTAAAAAGTCATCAAAAAAAAAGTCTAAGCGGAAATCTTAGTGTTTTATAAGTATTTTAATTTTGGCTTATGTATTTTACAGCTGTATAAATCTGTTTAATAAGCGTTGGAATGCCATTAATCTCACCGAAGGCGTTGCGTGTTAATGGCCCTAAAAAGAACAAACCTTTTATTGGACTTTTATCTTGACTTATTGATTGATATTTATTGTTTACCTCAAAACCCATCCCAAATGGACTTGGTGTAGCATAACCATCATCAATTAATTGAGCAAATATAGGATTATTGATTTTTCTCGGATCTCGCTCAGGGCCGGTGCAATTTATCACATTATCAAAGTTTTCGATTACTATCTCTTGGTTATGACGCAGACGAAGATGGATTTGTATAAAATTATTTTTTACCTCAACTCTTATTATGGATCCTGCATAATAATTTATTTTACCTTGTTGCCTATAATCGTCTAGTTTTTGAGCTGTTTGGGGAGGAAGTCTAAATCTGTGAGACTCATACCATGGACTTAAATGGCGGAAATACTTTCCTTTTTCTTTGATTGATAGTGAGGGCCATAATTTATAGGCAGCATCTCGAATATCATCAAATGCAACTTGCCATTCAATATTCTTATCTTTTAATTTCGCTACGTTTTCTCGAAAAATTTTAAAAATCCTGAACACTGAATTATGTGAGCCGTGGTTTTCAATGAAATTGGGGATAGGTCGCATCAGTGCATCCCAAAGAGGTTCTTGGGGTAGAGTTTCCCTTTGCCTTTGAGGCAGTAAACCTCGACGTGAAATAGCTGTAATTTTGATTTTTTTATGATCTCTGAGTAATGTAATTGCCATATCAGACATTGTAAGGCCAGTACCAATAATTAGCACTCTTGCGCCAGCTTTAATTTTATTAGAAAAATCACATGACCACGGATTACTGAAGAACCTTGGGTCCTTTGTGATCGGGGATAGTTCTATTGGAATTGATGGTAAAAAGTTGCTTGGTGTTATAATAACTTTGTCGACCAGAATGCTACTAAGTTGGTTCAAAAAAATATACCAAGTATTTTTCTTTCTCGAAATCGAGACAGCAATATCTTGGTAATGAGAGATGGTTGAATTTGATACGTTTTTTTTCGTATGATTGAAAAGCTCTTGTTCAACATATTTTCCAAAGTCACGTCGTCGCGCGTATATCCTTCCATCATTTATTTTCGCACTATGATCTTTTAGGAGTGTTCCACTGTCCTCGAGCCATTTGGTAAAACTTTCAATATCTTCTGGATATAAAAACTGAATATTAGAGGGACCGTTAAGTCTATGATCACTATCCTGCGTAGAGAAAGCAACTCCGCGTGCCATGGTTTTACTGGGTTCAATTATTATAATTTCAAGAGGAGTTTTACTATATCTAGCTAAATGTATTGCGGTCACAGCTCCTATAAAGCCTCCTCCAATTATAGCTATTTTTTTTTCTTTCAATTATTTCTCATTTATTCAATATGTTTATAATAAATAAAATGGCGGTCTCTAAGACTTTATTCCTCGTTATCAAAGCGCATTGCTTCGTATTTTGATTTGTAAGAATGCTTCAAATCATCTTCATTTATTCCATCAATAAAAGTATAAGCTGGAGAAAGAACTGGCGTTATCTTCCTGATGTTTATGATAACCGCATCAAATACTGGAATTTTATCACCAAGTTCTTTTTTAATATTTTTCTCCAGTTCTAAAAATATTGGATTGGTTCCGTTATAGATTGATGCCGTCCCCCTAAATCGATAACCGCGTCGCAAGAAGACATCTATACAATTAATTTCTACTCGTGGATCTCGTTTTATGTTCTCAATCGTATTTGGTGAAGCTATGTTTGCAAAAATCAAACGAGTATCATCAAAAACTTTAAGTGTGCTTTTAGGCGATACATTCGGGCTACCATCTGTATTTACTGTCGCAACGAAGCATAACAAGGACTTTTCTATTATTGTTTTTATATCACTAGTAATCATTTCTGCGTGAGCCATAATAGTTATTTAATTTTTGAATACTTAAAATTTTTTTTTTGATATTATAAAAAAATAAATATATTAAATTCTGCTAAAGTTAGATGAATGCTAATGCATGAGGTGACCAAGTAAAACCTCAAATTGCCATCAAGTTATATTATTGCAAGAGTATAAATTATATTTATAAAATATTATAATCGTTAACTAAGAAAGTAACACAACATCGTTAAAATAAAATTGGTGTCTTTCAATTTCATAAGTTTAAAAAAATTTTTATTAATATACTTTAATTAAAAGCTTATAAACTAAGCCTTAATCTTCGTTATTCACTAAACATCATAATTTGTAAGAGTTAGGCTTAATTCGCATATTTTCAGTTATTTATAAACTAAAACAAGTATGTTTTTCTATTTAAATTTTTTACTAATTTACTTTCCAATTAGTTTTATTATGGCTCTTAATTTAATTAAAAGCCGATTGTTTTCAATAGATATAGATACCTATAAAATTTGTGAATAGATAATAAAATGCTATTATATTCTTTTAATGTTGTTAATAATTTTTTTTGTATGGATATTAAATACTAAAATAAATGAACTAAATTGGAATGAAATCTTAGTACTTATGAGGAGAAAACAATAGTTGTAATTATAGAGAGGTTTCCCAAATGTTAAATCAAACGAAAGCTCGAAATTGTACTCGGGGTGCTGATAGGTAATAAGCTTCCTTTTGTTAATGATGTGGTTAGTAATTTAGCTGGGCTAATAAATTAACTTGGTAGA
>CENP01239013.1_pt1 | contig 27539 bp, 26 predicted proteins | sample 361281 | NCBI WGS metagenome assembly CENP01 (sample SAMEA2591122, study PRJEB7988) | marine metagenome | biome: marine biome (ENVO:00000447); feature: deep chlorophyll maximum layer (ENVO:xxxxxxxx); material: saline water (ENVO:00002010), including plankton (ENVO:xxxxxxxx) | depth 70 m | reverse complement strand
CGAGCGGGAGACCGGGTTCGAACCGGCGACATTCAGCTTGGAAGGCTAACGCTCTACCAACTGAGCTACTCCCGCTTGTTTCACTAACAATTTAAGATTAAATTTGATAAAATTGAATCTTTCATTAAAAATAGTCAAATCTGAGGATCTTCTTAATTTGAGAAGTAAAATACTTAGAAACAATTTAGATCCTAATTTATGTAGATTTCCCAGTGATGCAGAAATTAATTCTTTCCATGTTGGAGCTTTTAATGGAAATACTTTGGTAGGTGGAGTATCTGTAATGAAAAATGAATGCAAAAAGAAAAAACTGCCTAATTGTTATCAATTGAGAGGGTTATTTGTTGATCAAGAATTTCAATACAAAGGCATAGGAAATACAATTGTAAATTTTGTTGAAGAACGACTCAGGTATATTGGAGTTAATTATCTTTGGATGAATGCAAGAGAAAGCGCTGTTTTATTTTACTTAAAACTTAATTATTCAAACTCAAAAATCACTTATATGATAAATGAAATAGGTTTGCACTATTTGATGTATAAAAAATTATGAAAAGTTTAAAATTGGTAATTTTAGTTTTATTATTAAGTTATTCAAATATGAATCTTAGTCAAAAATATGATTTAAAGAATTTAATGGGTATTGATGATTCACATATTGTTGGAGATACAATAATGTTGGAACATAATACACTGATTGCATTTAATAAAATGTATCAAGCTGCACTGGAAGATGGTATTGATATTAAAATCGTTTCGGGATTTAGAAACTTTGAAAGACAAATGCTTATTTGGAATAACAAATACAAAAAATATACTAATGAATATAATTTAAGTCCAATAAAAGCAATTGAGGAAATCATTAGATTTTCAACCATTCCTGGAACTTCAAGACATCATTGGGGAACTGAAATAGATATCATTGATGCTTCAGATGAAAAATATAAAGATGAAGAAGATGTATTATTAACTGAAAAATATGAAAATGGAATTTTTACGAAATTAAAAAGATGGATGGATGTAAACTCGGAAAGATTTGGTTTTTATTTAACCTATGTAAATGATAAAAACAGAAAAGGATTTGAATATGAACCTTGGCATTACAGTTATAAACCAGTTTCTGTTGAACTTTTAAATATTTTCATTACTAATGACATCGCTTCTATTATTTCAACTACTAGCGTGGAAGGTAAAGAATTTATTTCTAAAGATTTCATACAGAAATACATTAGTGAATATGTTAAAGGAGTTAACCCGATTCTTCTACCTTAAATAATAATTATATAATTAAATTTGCACTAAAAGTAAGTTTTGTCAGAAAGAAAAAAATGTGTGTTAGCGATCCTCGACGGATGGGGCATTTCAAAAAATCCAAATGTTTCTGCAATAAGTAGTGCAAATACACCCTTTTTTGACCATCTTATGAATAGTTATCCAAATGCTGAATTACTAACACATGGAAACAATGTTGGTCTTCCCAGAGGTCAAATGGGGAATAGTGAAGTTGGACATATCAACATTGGAGCTGGAAGAATTGTATATCAGGAACTTGCACGTATAAATAAAGATATAGATGAAAACCAACTCAAAAATAATCCCGTATTAAAAAATGCATTCAGCTATGCGAAAGAAAACAATAAATCAGTTCATTTTTTAGGATTAGTTTCTGATGGTGGAGTTCATTCCCATTCATCTCATCTAAAGTACCTTATAAAAACAGCTAGCGACTTTGGATTAAAAAAATTATTTGTACACGCATTTACTGATGGAAGAGATGTTGATCCTAAATCAGGTTCAAAACAAATTAGTGATTTAATCAATTACATAAAAGATTATCCTGCAAAACTAGCAAGTTTATGTGGGAGATATTATGCGATGGATAGAGATAAACGATGGGAAAGAACAAAAAAGGCTTATGATTTAATTGTTAATGGAATTGGAAATAAATCAACTGATATCGTTAAATCTATTGAGCAATCATATGAAAATGGAATTACTGACGAATTTATAGAACCAATTATAATTCATAATAACGATAATCTAAAATCAAGTTTAATTAATAATGAAGATGTAGTGATTTTCTTCAATTTTAGAACGGACAGAGGCAGACAGTTAACTGAAGTGCTTAGTCAAAATGATCTAGAAGAACAATCTATGTCAAAAATGAAACTTAAGTTTTTGACTATGACAAGCTATAGCGATGATTATAAAAATATAGATTGTATCTACAAGAACGAAAATATTAAAAATACTCTTGGTGAAATTGTATCAAAAAACAATTTGAAGCAGGTAAGAATAGCTGAGACTGAAAAATATCCTCATGTTACTTTCTTTTTCAATGGTGGTCAAGAAAATCCTTTCACTGGTGAGAAAAGAATTATGTGCCCCTCACCAAAGGTTGCAACTTATGACTTGAAACCAGAAATGAGTGCTTATGAAATTACTGCATCGATTTTACCAGAAATAGAATCTAATGAGCCTGATTTTATTTGCTTAAATTTTGCCAATCCTGATATGGTTGGTCATACAGGAGATTTTTCAGCTGCTGTAAAAGCTTGTGAAGTTGTTGATGAATGTTTGTCAAAATTAATAACAACCTCAGTTGAAAATAATTATACTATTATTGTTATAGCAGATCATGGAAACAGTGATAAAATGATAAATGATGATGGTTCCCCAAATACAACTCATACGACGAATCCTGTGCCAATAATTTTAGTTGATAAAAAAATTAAAAAAATAAGCAATGGTATTTTAGCTGATATATCACCTACAATACTTAAAGTTTTAGATTTAGAAATACCAAGTGAAATGAACGGAAAAGTTTTAATATGAAAAAAATAACATTATTAATATTTGCAATAATTATTAGTTGTAACAACAATAAAAAATCTTCTCAAAATTTAGAATTGGATTATTATGACTTGATTGGTGATTTTTCAAGAATTGAATATGCAAATCATCCTTTTTTAAAAGATTCGTTTAACATAAATTATAATGATTATAAGCTCGATGTAACAACTATCAATAACATAAAACAATACTTAGATAACAACCTTAATATAAAAATTATAATGGGCACATGGTGTGATGATAGCAGGTTGCTTGTTCCGCAGTTTCTTAAGGTGATGGACAAGTTAAAGTTTAAAAAAAATAAAATTGAATTTATTGGTCTAGATCATGAAAAAAATTCACCTTATGATCATGACGAGCTTTATGAAATAATTAATGTGCCAACAATAATTTTTTACAAGGATGATACGGAATTCAATAGAATTGTTGAGTTAACAATTGAAACTCTAGAAAAAGATATTCTAAGTATTCTGAGTGATTCTGGTTACGAAAATGCTTATTATGGATTCTAAGAAAATTAAATTAAAATCACTAGAACAAATAGAATTAATAAAAGAAAGTGCTCAACTAGTTTCAAAAACACTAGGATTGTTAGCTAAAGAAATTCAACCTGGATGTACATCCAAAAAATTAGATAAACTTGCTCAAGAATTTATTGGAGATAATAATGCTAAACCAGGTTTTCTTGGCATGTATGGATTTCCAAATACTTTATGTGTAAGTCCCAACAATGAAGTTGTTCACGGTATTCCTAATGATAAACCTTTTAAAAATGGAGATATAATTTCAATTGATTGTGGTGTATTAAAAAATGGTTTTTATGGTGATCATGCATATACATTTGAAGTTGGTGATGTTTCAAATGATATAAAAAAACTTTTATTATCAACTAAAGCATCTCTTTATGCAGGTATAAGAGAGTTTAAATCAGGAAATAGAGTTGGAGATATTAGTTATGCTATTCAGAAGTTTAATGAAGATAATGGTTATGGTGTCGTTAAAGATTTAGTTGGCCATGGTCTTGGTGAAGATTTACATGAAAAACCTGAGGTTCCAAATTTTGGAAAAAGAGGAAATGGTAAAAAATTATTAGATGGAATGGTGTTAGCTATTGAGCCAATGATTAATATGGGAACTGAAAAAGTTGAGTATTTAAAAGATGGTTGGAGTGTATTAACTGCAGATCGAAAACCTAGTGCACACTTCGAACATGATGTAGCTATGGTTGATGGTAAACCTAAATTGCTTTCAACTTTTAAATATATTTATGAATCACTTGGAATTGATTCACCGGAGGAATCAGAGTTTCTTTAATGAAATTTTTAGTTAAATTTTTATTAAACTTTTTTCCTAGAACATTACTAATTTCAATTGGTAACTCTATAAAACCAATTCTTAATTTAGTTTTTTCTGGATCAAGGTTTATAGATCCTATAAATAACAAATCTTATTCATATTTTATTCCTTACGGCTACAATATAGTAAGATCATTTGCCTTAAGTCCAGGAACTTTTTCATTAGAAAGACATCGATTATTATGGTTATACTTAAAAAAAGAAACAAATTTTTTTAATGAAGAAAGTAGCATTCTTCATGTTGCTCCAGAACAATGCTTTTATTCAAATTTTAAAAGCCATTTCAAGAAATACATAACATTTGATTTGGAATCTCCATTGGCAGATATAAAAGGTGATATTTGCAATTTGCCCTTCAATGATAATCAATTTGATTATATTCTATGTAATCACGTACTTGAACATGTATATGATGACCAAATGGCAATGAATGAAATTTTTAGAGTTCTTAGAAAAGGTGGAATTGCAATACTTCAAGTTCCAATTGATTACAATAAAGAAAAAACATTAGATGGACGAGATATAGATGACAAAAAATTAAGAAATAAACTTTTTGGACAATATGACCATCTAAGAATGTATGGAAAAGATTACTTTAAAAAGCTTAATAAAACAGGTTTCAGATCTGTTAATGTTAATTATTTATCTACTTTAACTGAAGAAGAAATAACTAAATTTTCAATTAAGAATGCAGGGACAATACCTGTATGTTTCAAGGATTAATAATGTTTTTCATAAATCCATCAGAAGAGTAATCGGTAATATCATTATTTGAATCAACATAAATTATAAAACTTTCGATCTCCCCTACTCTATTTGTGAGATCAATTGCATATTCTATGTCTCCCAACATCATTGCTGTTGCATAAGCATCAGCCTTAAAACATGACTTAGATAAAACTGATACGCTTAGTATATTACCCTGCTCAGATTTTCCGGTAATGGGATTGATTACGTGAACATATTTTTTTTTTGTAATGCTATCAATTTTATAGTTTCTATAATTTCCTGAGGTAGCAATCGATAAATTATTAAGATTTAAGATTCTATAATATTTGTCTTCACTATTTAGATCAGGATTATTTATGGCTACTTTCCAAAATTCATTTTTGTTAATATTACTTCCTTTTGATTTAATTTCTCCACCAATATCTATTAAATAATTATCAATGTTTTTTTTGTCCATAAGTGAAGCGATAATATCAACAGCATATCCCTTAGCAATAGCATTAAAATCTAGCTTAGTGAGCTTATTATCTTTGATTATAATATCAGAACTTAATCTGGTTTTATCAAACCCTACAGAACCAAGTATTTCAGAAAATGAGTATTTTTTAAAATCAAAATTGTTAGGTGGACCAAAACCATAATATTCTAGCAATAAACCTATAGTTGGATCAAAATAGCCTTCTGTCAGTTCATAAATTCCTCTTGACTTGTTGTAAACATCAATAAATAAGTCATCGACAAAATACTCATCATTTGAGTTAATCTTTGAAATTATAGATGAACTAATGTAAGTCGAAAGTGAACTATTAAATTCCTGGAAAATCGAATCTAAATCAGATTCATCAAAATTTTTTGATTCTGAAAAAAACTTAATGTCATAATAAGTACCAAAAGTATATCCATTAAGATTGTTAAGTTGGATTTTATTTGAGCATGAAGCAAAAAGTATTAGAAAGGATAGAGCAAAAAAGCTTTTTCTTAGATTATCCACCAAAATCATCAAATCTTATATTTTCTGGAGGAACTCCAAAGTCAAGAGCCATCTTATCAACAGCTTGATTCATTAATGGAGGTCCACAGAAATATACTTCAATATCTTCTGGTGATTCATGATGATTTAAATAATTATCAATTACAGCTTGATGAATAAAACCAATAAATCCGTCACCTTCTCCATCTATTCCTTCTTTTACTTTCCAATTATCCTCTTCAAGAGGTTCAGATAATGCAATGTAAAATTTAAAGTTTGGAAAATCTTTTTCTAAGGCTTTAAAATGGTCTAAATAAAAAAGTTCTCTCTTTGATCTACCTCCATACCAAAATGTAACTTTCCTTCCTGTTTTTATAGTTCTAAATAAATGGTATAGGTGAGATCTCATTGGTGCCATACCTGCACCACCTCCAACGTATAACATTTCAGCATCTGCTTCATTTATAAAAAATTCTCCGTAAGGTCCAGAAATAGTTACTGTATCACCTGGTTTTTTATTAAATATGTATGAAGAAGCAATTCCTGGATTAACATCCATCCATGAATTTTTCCCTCTGTCCCATGGAGGAGTAGCAATTCTAACATTCAACATAATTTCTTTTCCTTCAGCAGGGTAAGAAGCCATTGAGTAAGCTCTTTCAACACTTTCATCATTTTTCATTTTTAGATTCCACAAACCGAATTTGTCCCATTCAAGTTTAAATTTTTCTGGATTATCTGGATGTTCATCCGGGTGAGAAGTAATGTCAATATTACTGTAATCAACTTCACATTTAGGAATCTCAATTTGAATATAACCTCCAGCCTTATAATTCATCTCCTCAGGAATCTCAACAACAAATTCTTTAATAAAGGAGGCAACATTATAGTTTCTAACAACCTTTGCCTCATATTTCTTAATTCCAAAAACTTCTTCGGGAACATGAATATTCATATTCTCTTTAACTTTTACTTGACAACCAAGTCTCCATCCTTCTTTAATTTCTTTTCTTGAAAAGTGAGGTTTTTCCGTTGGTAAAATCTCGCCTCCTCCTTCACTAACAATACATTTACATTGCACACAAGTACCTCCACCGCCACAAGCAGATGGTAAAAAAACTTTATTGTCACCTAAGGTACTTAACAACGTACTGCCAGAATTAACCTCAATTTCTTTTTCTTTGTTAATGAGAATCTTAACTGGTCCAGATGGAAGAAGCTTTGCTTTTACACCTAGTAGCATAGCAACCAATATATATATGATTAAAATAAAAATAATAGTACTTATTAATATGTAAGTATAAACGCTCATAAACTATAATTTAATTCCCATAAAACTCATAAACCCAAGGGCCATTAGACCAGTAATTATAAATGTAATTCCCAATCCTTTTAGTGGAGCAGGAACATTCGAATAAGCAATTTTTTCACGAATTGCTGCAATAGCTACAATAGCCAAAAACCAACCAATTCCAGATCCAAATCCATATACAGCAGCTTCAGAAACACCAGAAAAATCTTTTATCTGCATGAATAGAGAACCACCAAGGATTGCGCAATTAACTGCAATTAGAGGTAAAAAAATTCCTAATGATCCATAAAGTGAAGGTGAAAATTTTTCTATAATCATTTCAACTAACTGAACCATAGATGCGATCACAGCAATAAACATAATTAAGCTTAAAAAACTTAAATCAAGTTCAGCATATTCAGGGCCTATCCAAGCAAGAGCACCATCTACAAGAAGATACTCATATATTAAGTAATTTAATGGAACTGTAATTGTTAAAACAAAAATTACAGCTAAGCCCATTCCAACACCATTTTTTAGTGTTTTTGAAATAGCAAGATAAGAGCACATTCCTAAGAAATATGCAAAAACCATATTTTCAATGAAAATACTTTTAATAAATAAGTTAGCGTATTGTTCCCACATAGTATTTCAATTAGCCTTGTTCAATTAATTTTTTATTTCTAGATCTTTGAATCCAAATAATGATACCAACAGTAATTAAAGCCATAGGTGAAAGGAGCATTAAACCATTATTTTCATAACCCATTTCATAAATAAAATCAGGGATAACCTGAACTCCCATCAAATTTCCAGAGCCCAATAATTCTCTAAAAAATGCAACTAAAATCAGAATAACACCATAAGCAAATGCATTACCAATACCATCTAAAAATGATTTCCAAATCCCGTTACCTAATGCAAATGCTTCTAGCCTACCCATTATTATACAATTCGTCACAATTAAACCAATAAAAATGGATAATTCCTTACTAACCTCATATGCATATGCCTTTAAAAATTGATCAACTAGAGCAACTAATGAAGAAATAACAACAAGAAAAACAATAATTCTAATTCTGTTGGGGATTAAATTTCTTAAAACAGAAATTATAACATTACTACATGCCATAACAAAAATAACAGACATGGTCATTACTATAGCTGGCTCCAATTGAACTGTAATAGCCAATGCAGAGCAAATACCTAAAACTTGAACTGTTATCGGGTTATTATCATCTAAAGGATCAGAAAGAAGCTTTTTATTTTTTTTTGAAAATAATGGTTCTTTGTCCTTGCCAATGAAAAGAAAAATAGGTTTTTTATTTTTTGGTTTATCCTTCATTATAGTTGAGCAATATTTAATTTTTTAAGATAAGGAAGGTAATTATTCAACCTTTCGATAATCATATCTGTAACACCATCTCCAGTGATAGTTGATCCTGAAATCGCATCAACTTCGTGATCATCTTTATCAGTATTGTTTGGGTCGTTATTTCCTTTAAGAACAGTAATACCTACTAAATCTCCATTTTGGTTAAAAACCTTTTCATTTACAAAGCTGTTTTTAAACCAATCTTTTGTTATCTCTGCACCTAGACCTGCGGTTTCTCCTTTGTGATCAAAAGAAACACCATTAATTGTGTTAAAGTCACTTTTAAGCGAGATGTATCCCCAAATTGCATCCCAAAGACCAACTCCTCTTAATTCAATAATGTAAAACTTTTCAGAATCTATTTCTGCAACATAAAGTGGAAAATGTTGATTTGAATAATCTTTCTTAAGTTCTTTTGCTAAATTAATATCTGAAAAGGGATTTAAATTTTCATTAACGGTCCCATCATTTCTAAGAGATAATTCTTCAATGACATATTGATTATATAATTCTTCTGCTTCCTCAGGCGAGACATTGACACCAACAGTTGAAAGAATATTTTGCATTTTTTCCTTTCTAATATTTTCTTTCTGAAGTGGCTTAAGTGTTTGAGAAGTATATGCTAAAATTGATGCTATACCAACAATCATAACTCCAATAAATAAAAAAGTATAACTATTTGATTCTCTATTCATTATGAGGTTTTAAGATTTAATGATCTTTTTTCTCTTCGTTTTACACTAGCTTCAATTACATAGTGATCAACTGTTGGAGCAAAAACATTCATAAGTAATATGGCAAGCATAACTCCTTCAGGGTATGCAGGGTTAAATACTCTTATGAGAATACAGAGTATTCCAACTAGAATTCCGTAAATCCATTTACCTTTTTGAGTTTGAGCTGCAGAAACCGGATCTGTTGCCATAAACACAATTCCAAAAGCAAAACCGCCAACTATTAGGTGTTGTGACCAATCAAAGCTCATTAATGCATTTGCACCCCATAGATTAAATAGCATACCTGTAATTGCAGCACCTAAAACTCCTCCAACCATAATTCTCCAGCTTCCAACTCCCGTATAAATTAAAATGAAAGCTCCAATTAAAACCATTAATGTTGAGGTTTCAGCAATTGATCCAGGAATATTTCCAATAAACATTTCCATTATTCCAAATTGTTCAGTTGAATTTCCAGCAGCTAACATTCCCAAAATTGTTTCGCCCGAAACTCCATCTACATTGGATGCCTCAGAAACCCAAACTTGATTACCAGACATATATGTTGGATATGCAAAAAAAGCAAAAGCTCTTGCGGTCAAAGCTGGATTTAAAATATTCATCCCAGTTCCCCCGAATGCTTCCTTCCCTATTATAACTGCAAATGCAACAGAAACTCCAACCATCCATAGAGGTATATCAACAGGCATTATCATTGGAATTAGCAAGCCTGTAACAAGATAACCTTCATTTACTTGATGCCCTCTCCATATAGCAAAGAGAAATTCGATTGATAAGCCAACAATATAGGAAATAGCAATCATAGGAATAACTTTACTGGATCCGTGAATTATTGCATCAATTGTTGTAAATGAATCCGGTGTTTGAGATAAATACTGAAAACCAGTGTTGTAAATACCATAAATCAATGCAGGCATTAAAGCAATGATTACAGTTATCATAACTCTTTTTAAGTCAATTGCATCCCTAATATGAGCTCCAGTTTTTGAAGTATGGTTAGGGACAAACAAAAATGTTTCAAAAGCATCAAATGCCGGATAAAATTTTTCAAGTTTTTGTCCTTTTTCAAAAGGTTTTTTTAGGTTATCTAATATTTCCCTGATTTTCATTTTATTGTGTTTCTTTATGTATATAGTCTAATCCCTGTCTAATTATTGTTTGAGCTTCAATTTTAGATGAGGATGAGTAATCAATAAGTCCAAAATCTTCAGGGGAAACTTCATAAATTCCCAATTTTTCCATTTTTTCGATATCACCAATCATACACTCTTTTATGAGTTGCATTGGGTATATATCCATAGGAAAAATACTTTCCATCTCACCTGTAGCAACAAATGCTCTTTCCTCACCATTCAAATTGGTGTCATAATCTTTTTCTTTATTATTAAATAACCAAGAAAAAGATGTTTTATATATACTTGGAACAGTATTATTTATAAAAGGAATCCACCCAAAAAGCCTGTATTGGTTTCCTTCTTTTAAAACAGATAATTTATTATTGTAGTGACCAAGATATCCTTTACTATCAACTTTATAACCCGACAATACATCTCCATTTATGAACCTAACATCATTTTTATTATCAATTTCTACGTTATTGATTACTGAATCTAAATTTGCCCCAGTTCTCAAATTAAAGTATTTTGGGTTTTTTACTGGTGGACCTGTGACAGCAACTGTTCTATCAGGTAAATATTCACCCGTTATGATTAACTCTCCTATGACTGCAATATCTTCTAATTTCAATGTCCATACAACTTCACCAGAATTTATAGGATTAACATGATGGATTTGAACTCCAACGTTTCCAGATGGGTGAGGGCCATCAAATAAGTTTGTTTTGTAATTTGAAAATTCCTTTTGAAATAATTCTTGACAACTTTTTAGTCCGAGGAATAGCTCTCCGTTTACAATTTTATCTAAGTAATCTAATCCAGCTTTTATTTCAGACAATCTATCTTTCATCATAAATTCATAATCAACTGCTAATGGCGAAGAATCAAAACATGAAACATGAATTGCTTTTGGTGAAATATTTGGATCTGCAATTATATCAAATGGCCTTTGATTAATTAGAGGCCATACTCCAGCTTCTAGTAAAAAATCAATTAATTCTTGAACTGAAGAATTATCAAATACTGGAGGTTTATGTTTAACAAAATTATCTTTTCCATCTGAATAAATAATTATGTTGTGAATTTTTCTTCTTTCTCCCCTAACTATTTCTTTTATAGTACCTGAAACTGGTGAAACAAACTTTAATTTTTCATTAGATTTTGCATAGAAAATTGGTGTCCCTCTTTTTACACTATCACCTTCTCTTAAAATTAGTTTTGGAACATGAAGATGGAAATCATTTAAGTTGAAAGCGTAAGTACTTGCTAGAGGTAAATTTTCTATTTGATTTTTCGGCGAACCTTTAATTTTTATGGATAATCCTTTTGTTATCCTTATTCCTTTAGACATAAATCTTGATGTTCGCGGCAAATGTATTAATTAAAAGTTTTTTTGTGAAATATTTTTTGTTAATATTAACTAGATTTTTCAACAATTTTTTGTGAATTATTTTTTAAAAATTTTAGTAGTTTTTTTTTCCTGTCTTAATTTGATTTACTGCCAGGAAAAAAATATTAAAAGCATAGAACTATTTGATCTAAAATCAGGCAAGAAAAAATTGATTTTTGACATAAATGATGACATTGTTTTATCATTTGATCATTTAACTAGCACAGCTCAAAATTTCTATTTGGAAATTGAACATAATGATTATAAATGGAACAAATCAAAAATTAGAAAAAATGAATTTCTAAACGGCTACGATAATGTTAGAATAAAAAATTACCAGAACTCATATAATACTATTCAAGAGTACATCAACTATCAATTTAATTTATCAAATAATGAGTTTAAAATTAAAAAAAGTGGCAATTATAATATTGTTGTTAATGACAATTATGGAAATCTAATATTTAATGAGAAGCTTATAATTACAAGGAAAAGTTCCACTGGAGTAATTGAAGTAACTAGAACTGATAATTTAAATTACACTGACAATTCCCATCAATTAAAAGTTACAATCCCATGCAATAGTTGTCAAATTAATTCAAATCAATATGATTATGTAATGGTAATTTATAAAAACAATGATTTAACTAATCCATTAATTTTATATAAACCTGACTACTCCCTAGCGGGAAATTTTATTTATGATAATTTAATTTTCGATGCTGGATCAGAATATCTGAATTTTGACAATTCCAAAGTGTTAAATTCAAGTTCTGAAATAATGGAAGTAAAGATTAATGAGAGCTATGAAACTATTTTGTATCCTGATATATTAGACAATAAATATTCACTAGAGGATGATTTAAATGGAAGCTTTAAAACATATAGCAATACTAATAATCCGAGGAATGAATCAGAGTATTCATTGGTACATTTTAAACTAAGCTCAAAAAATTTGAATATTAATCCATTAAAAGATGATATTTTTATTGTTGGTGATTTCAACAGACATGAAATAAGTGATAGATTTAAACTAAACTTTGAGGATAAATACTTAGAAAAAAAAATATTATTAAAACAGGGATTTTATAATTATAAATATGTAATTAATGATGCAAAAAATGATTTCAAAAATTTTTGGCAAACAGAGAATAACTACACAGCAATTTTATATGAAAAAGACTGGCTTGATGGATACTTCAAAATTATTTCTGTAGCATCAAAAAATTCGTCAAAAATTGTAAATTAGTACGACATGATTAAAAAGAACACTAGTGTTGAAAATATAAAGGGAATCAGAATTTCTGTAGAGACATTTTACGTGAATTATTATTTTTTTGGAAAAAAGAAAAAATATAGATTTCGAAATATTATCACTATTTATAATCTGGGAAAAAATACTATTCAAATTTTATCTAGGCATAAGAAAATTTTTAATTTGTATGGTGTAAAATATTTAAATAAGCTTCTAAAAAATAAACCAATAATAAGGCCTGGTAAAAAAATTAAATTGAAAACAGATTTTTCAACAATTACTAGACTTTCATCTGTGATGGGATATTTTAAAATTATTTGTCTTAACACATCGACTCAATGTAAAGCATACATCCCCACTATCAAACTAACACATCCCGAAACACTAAACTAATGAGCAAATTAAAAGATTACAAGGCAGTCAATGAGCCTGTTCTTTCTTATTTTAAAAATTCAGTAGAAAGAAAAAATATTGAAAAAGAATATGAAAACATGTTTAATTCTAAAACTGAAATACCTTTATATATTGGGTCTGAAAAAATTTTTACAGAGAAAAGAAAAGATATTCTTCCTCCCCACGATCATAAAAACGTTGTAGGAACATATTCTCTAGCAGATGAAGGTCATGTTAAGAGTGCAATAGATAATCTTTTGAAAAATAAAACAACATGGTCTGAAACTAGTTGGGAAGAAAGGTGTAATATTTTCTTAAAAGCAGCAGATTTAATCTCAAAAAAATATAGAACTAAAATTCTGGCATCTACTATGATAGGACAGTCGAAAAATATTTTTCAAGCTGAAATTGATGCAGCATGTGAGTTAGCTGATTTCTTAAGATTTAATGTTGAATACTTAGTAGAAATATATAATGAACAACCAATAGATGGTCCCGGTAAGAAAAATAATCTAGAGTACAGACCATTAGAGGGATTTGTTTACTCTGTGACTCCTTTTAATTTTACTGCAATTGGAGCTAATCTTTGTGCTAGTGCAGCATTAATGGGAAATGTTGTTTTGTGGAAACCGAGTGATAATCAAGTATTATCTGCAAAAATCACTATGGATGTTTTTGAAGAAGCCGGACTTCCTAAGGGTGTAATTAATTTAGTTACAGGTGATCCAGAAATGATTACAAACATAGCTCTATCTCATAAAGAATTTTCGGGATTACATTTTACTGGATCAACAACAATCTTTAGACATCTTTGGAAAAAGATTGGAGAAAATATAAACACTTATAGAGATTATCCCAGAATCGTAGGAGAAACAGGAGGAAAAGATTTCATATTTTGTCATCCAACTGCTGATTTAGAAGTTTCTGCCACTGCTATAATAAGAGGCGGTTTTGAATATCAAGGACAAAAATGTTCAGCTGCATCTAGAATATATTTACCCAGATCTATTTCAAAAGAACTCATTTCAAATGTTGTTGATCAGGTAAAAACTATCAAAATGGGATCTCCAATAGATTTTAACAATTTCATGACTGCTGTAATTCATGAAAAAGCTTTTGAGAGAATTTCAAATTATATTGAATACGCTAAATCAAGTAATGATTGTGAAGTTCTTTGTGGTGGCGGTTATAATGATTCTGTTGGATATTTTGTAGAGCCAACCATAATTTTAACATCAGATCATCAGTTTAAAACAATGAGAGAAGAAATTTTTGGTCCTGTTGTTACAATTTTTGAGTATGATGATAAAGATTGGAAATCAATGCTAGATGTTTTAGATAGTACATCTGAATATGCACTAACTGGAGCTTTTATTTCAAATGATGAGAATAGCATAAACTATGCTCTCAATAAATTAAAATATAGTGCAGGTAATTTCTATATCAATGATAAACCATCTGGTGCTGTAGTTGGACAACAACCCTTTGGTGGATGTCGCGCATCAGGAACTGACGATAAAGCTGGATCTAAATTAAATTTATTAAGATGGGTGAGCCCTAGATTAGTTAGTAGAACTGAAAATCCTCCGACTAGCTATCCTTATGAATATATGGATTAGGTACGTAAAATATTTTTTTCGTTTTGTAATAATCTATTTCAATTTTATCATGGATTGAAAACTCATAGTGTTCTTTACATTCGTAAAATTCAGTTTTTGCGTTATCACCTTTTAAAAGAATAAAACCATTTTTTTTATCATTCAAATTTTTATTTGAAATCTTATTCGAGCAAAGAGATTTTATTTCGGGATACTTAGCAACTGCTCTTGAAACTATAAAGTCATAATTTTTATTAATATTTTTCACATTAGACCATATAACTTCAACATTATTCAAATTAAGATCCTTGGTAATTTTATTTACTACATCAGTCTTTTTTTTTATGCTATCAACAAGATGAAACTTAACATTTGGAAAGCAAATAGCTAATGGAATTCCAGGAAGTCCACCACCAGTTCCAAAGTCTAAAATATTTGTATTGTCATTAAAATCAAAAAAGCAAGAGACTGATAAAGAATGTATTACATGATTGGGAATAAAATTGTCTATGTCTTTTCTTGAAATTAAATTGATTTTTTCATTCCAAAAAATTATTTGTTTTTGAAATTCTTCTATCTTATTAATTTGAGTTTCAGTTAGGTTAAAAAAAGAATTTAATTTGAATGACATTCAAAGCTAAAATAATTCATTTTTAAATATCTTTGAATTTCATATTTACAATTTAAATGAAGGAGTTTTTAACTAATAAAATAAATAATTTACCTGCTTCTGCAACTCTAGCAATGGCAGCAAAAGCAAGAGAATTAAAAAATAAAGGAATTGATATAATAGGTTTAAGTTTAGGTGAACCCGACTTTAATGTTCCAGAATTTATTAAAAAGGCAGCAAACAAAGCTATAGATGATAACTATAATTCATACACTCCTGTTGATGGATATTTAGATTTAAAAGAAGCTATATCTAAAAAATTTATTAGAGATAATAATTTAAATTACAACACTAACCAAATAGTTGTATCAACTGGTGCCAAACAATCAATTGCCAATATAATACAAGCAATGGTGAATCCAGGTGAAGAAGTAATTTTACTTGCTCCTTTTTGGGTAAGTTACTCTGCTATAGTTGAAATGGCAGAAGGAATCCCAGTAGTAGTAAACAGTGATATAACAACAGATTTTAAAGTTTCTGCAAAAAATATTGAGAAAAAAATTAATGAAAATACAAAAATGATTGTTCTTAATTCGCCTAATAATCCAAGCGGAACTGTATACACTGAAGAAGAACTTAGAAATATCGCAACAGTTTTAGAAAAATATCCAGATATTTTTATTTTATCAGATGAAATTTATGAACACATTAACTATGGAGTCAAGCATTTTAGCTTTGCTGAAATCGATTCTATGTACAATAGAACAATAACAGTTAATGGAGTTGCAAAAGCATTTGCAATGACTGGTTGGAGAATTGGTTACATTGGAGCACCTGAATGGATTGCAAAAGCATGTACCAAACTTCAAGGACAAGTTACCAGTGGGGCTAATTGTATTGCACAAAAAGCTACTATTGCAGCTTTAGAAGCTGAGGTTTCCCAAATCACATATATGATTGACGAGTTTAATCAAAGAAAAAAACTTATAATTGATCTTCTTTCTAAAATAGATGGGTTGATTTTAAATAATCCTGATGGAGCTTTCTATATTTTTCCAGATGTTTCGAAATTCTTTGGAAAAACTATTATGGGATTTAAAATTGAAAACTCATCTGATTTTGCAATGTTTCTTCTAGAGAAAGCTTACGTAGCAACAGTTACAGGTGAGGCATTTGGATGCCCAGATAATATTAGAATAAGTTATGCTGCTTCTAAAGAGAACATTATTGAAGCTGTAAAGCGAATAAAAAGTGTTTTATCTTAATTTTTTTTCCAGAAATATGGGGAAAATATTATAAGCAAGGTAAAAAGTTCTAGCCTTCCAACTAACATGAGAAAAGAACACCAAACTTTTGCAAATCCTGACAATTCCTCATATGTGAGGGTTGGTCCAAGTGAACCTATTGCAGGTCCAACATTACCAATTGAAGCAGCAGATCCACCTACAGCAGAAATAAAGTCTAATCCCTGGGTACTAAGAACCCCAGCTCCAATCACAAATAATATTAAATAGAGCATAAAAAAGGCCAAAATATTTACAATAACTTCTTTTTTAACAACTGAATGATTATATCTTAAAGGCAATACAGCATTAGGATGTAATGCTTTTTTAAATTCTAAAAATCCATTTTTAATTAATATCAAATGTCTGGATATTTTTATTCCTCCGGAGGTAGATCCTGAAGATGCACCAATAAACATTAATGCAAAAAACAACATTGTTAAAAAAGGAGTCCACCCAGCAAAATCACCTGATACAAATCCTGTAGTAGTTATTATTGCTACAATTTGGAAAAATGCATGCCTAAAACTCGATTCTAATTTTCCATATATCTCAGGATGATTGACATTTGAAATTGATAGATCAACATTTATAAATAGTATTAAAGAAGTTACAATTACAAAAATTGAAATAACAGTCAGATACCAAATAAACTCTGTATTGGTAAAAAGTTTTTTAAATTTTCCTATAAGAGCTGAATAAATTAGCAAATAATTTGTTCCAGCTAAAATCATAAAGAAAATTATAATGTATTGGATTTGAGGAATATCATTCCAATATGCTAAACTATTATTTTTAGTAGAAAAACCTCCTGTAGCTATATTGCTCATTGAGTGATTAATTGCATCAAAAAAACTCATTCCTGCGACATTTAAAGCAAGTGTTTCGGCAAAAGTCAACCCAACATAAATGAACCATAGTCTTTTTGCCGTTGAACTAATCCTTGGATGCATTTTATCGCCGCTTATTCCACTGCCAGGTGCTTCAGCTGAAAATAATTGCATTCCGCCGATTCCTAGAAGAGGAAGAATTGCAATTGCCAAAACAATAATTCCCATTCCTCCAAGCCAATGAGTCATACTTCTCCAAAAAATAATACTTTTGGGTAATGATTCTATATCACTAATGACAGTTGAACCTGTTGCTGTATAACCAGACATACTTTCAAAAAGCAAATTAGAAAAAGTTGATAACGAACCTGTTAAATAATAAGGCAACATCCCAGACAATATCATAGTAATCCAGCCAAGTGTCACTATTAAATAACCATCTCTTTTATTAATCTGTCTCACATTGTTCCGATTTAACAACATAAGTATAATTCCAAATGATATAGTAATTATTCCTGATGATGTTATATCGTTAAAAATACCATCATTCACTAATAAACTAACTCCGGAAGTCACCAACATTGCTAATCCATTAAATAGAAGAAGTAATCCTAATATATATGAGATCAACTTGTGATTTAGCCTTGACATAACTTAATTAAAGAAAAAGCTTTTCTACTTTATTGATAGTTTCATACAAAGAACAAACTAATATTTTATCACCTTCTTGAATCAAAAAATCACCTAAGGCTATAGAACCTTTATTATTTCTTATTACTCCACCAATTATAGCTGATCTGGGAAATTTGATGTCTTTAATTTTTTTATTTACAACTTTTGAATCTGCAGAAACTAAAAATTCTAAAACTTCAGCATTCATATTATTTAATTTATTAAGCTCCAAAATATTACCTTTTCTTATAAATCTGAATATTTCATTTGCTGCAAGTAATTTTTTGTTTATTAATGTATCAACACCAATTGATTCTGAAAGTTCAAAATAATCCGTATCATCAACTAAAGCTATAGTTTTTTTAATATTTTTTGATTTTGCCATTAGGCAAGACATAATATTTTTTTGAGAGTCTCCTGTGGCGGATATAAAAACATCCATTTCATCAAGGTTTTCTTCATTTAATAAATCGACTTTAGTGCCGTCAAGGTTTAAAACTAATACATTAGGTAATTTTTCAGCAACTATTTCAGCTTTCTCAGGATGACTTTCTATAAGTTTTACATTATATCCTTGTGAGCTTAATTCCTTCGAAACTCTAAACCCAACTCTACCACCACCTAACACCATAACATTATTAACTTTGTGTTTTTTGGTTCCCATAAGTTTATAAAGCTCATCCACACCATCTTCACATGTAATAAAATATACATGATCATCATTCATAAATACAGTATCACCTCTAGGAATAATAGCATTTTGAGTTCCACTTCTCTCAATCGCAATTGGCATAAATTTAATCCCTGGAAAAACAGCAGCAGATTCTTGTACAGTTTTACCAACAAAAGGGGCATTATTTTGAATTATAGCTGCCAACATTTTTAATTTTCCCGACTCAAAGTCATGGCTATTTGTAAAAGCAGAGTTATTCACCAGTAAACTGATTTCTTGTGATGCAAGATTTTCGGGTGATATAATTTCATCTATTCCAATTGATTTAAGGTCAATTGATGGGTCATCAATATATTCAAGATTTGTTATTCGGCCAATAGTTCTTTTTGAACCAATTTTCTTTGCTAAACAACATGTTAAAAGATTTATTGATTCACTAGATGTAACTGCAATGAATAAGTCTGAATCTTTTATGTTCGCTTGATTTAGTACAGAAATGGAAGATGCGTCTCCGCTGATAACCTTGATATCCAAGTAATTTTCTCCATCTTTCAGACTTACATCATTGTCATCAATAAGTGTTATATCGTGAGATTCAAAAGATAATAATTTTGATAAATGCAATCCAACTTCACCTGCCCCAGCAATAATAATTTTCATTAACTAGAGATTTATATCTTGGCAAATATACTTGATTTTTAAATTCTAAAATAAATTTAACTAACGCTTGAGCATATATTTTTGTTTATTAGCTTTGATATAATGAGAACTTTTTTTCACATAGTCTCTATACTTTTCTTTACAAACTTAAACGCACAATTCACAAATCTCCCAAATTTTGATCAGAAAGAATTCAGATTTGGTTATTATTTGGGCTTAAATAATTATGATTTTAAAGTTACAAACGATGGTCCTAGTTCAAAAAGCGCAGAATTGGAAAAAGGAGATATTGGATTTAATGTTGGACTTATAGGAGATTTGAAAATTAATAATTTTTTAAACTTAAGCTTTGAGCCGGGATTATCTTCATATTCAAAAAAATTGAACTTTTATGAGTTTATCACAGGTAGTAAAATAATTAATAAATCTTGGAATATAAAGTCCAATCAAATTCACTTACCTTTTTTAATAAAAATAAATTCTAATAGATATAAAAACTTTAGACCTTACGTAAAATTAGGAATTTCATCATCAATTAATATAAACAAAGTAACAAGTAGCACTGGTCTTTTACCGAGAGATTTCAAATTTAGTTCTTTAAATTTATTTTATGAACTTTCAGTAGGTTTAGATATTTATTTAAAATATTTCAAATTATCTCCCTCAATTAGAGGGTTATTTTCTATAAAAAATGAAATCCCAAATAATTTCTCCAGTGATCTTTTGTTAGACAACATAAATAAGCTTGAAAGCAGGGCTGTATTTTTAAATTTTAGCTTCTATTAAAGAATTTTAAATATCCAATAATTAGAGATACTGATGTAGATAAGTTTAAGCTTTCTGTTAGTATATCCTTGTTAGATTTTGGAATAGAATAAAATGATTCACATAATTCAGAAATATCATTAGAAATTCCATTGGCTTCTGATCCAAAAATCCATAACCCAGTATTAATATTATTAGAAAATTCTAAAATACTTTTTCCATCTTTAGAAGTACCGTAGATTGGGATTTTTTCATTTTTTATAAACTCAATTAAATCGGTGTAAATAATATCCACTCTTGATAAAGAGCCCATTGATGCTTGAACTACTTTTGGATTATAACAATCGACAGAATTTTTTGAGCATATGATTTGTTTAAAACCAAACCATTCAGCAGATCTTATAATTGTGCCCAAATTTCCAGGGTCGTTAATAGAATCAATTAATATGTATTGTGAGTCCTTTTTTAACTCTTTATTTTTTATTTCAAAAAGACCAAGATGTTTATTTGGTGATTTTAAAAAACTTATTTGTTTTAGTTGTGATGAACTAATCTTTTCTGTTATTTCATACAAATTAAAATCCTCAGGGTGTGTTGAAAATAATTTCTTTAATTTATAATCTGAACTTAAAAAATCCTTAATTGATTTTTCACCTTCAACTACGAATTGATTATTTTTAATTCTTTCAGATTTATTATTTAATCTTCTTATATATTTCAACTCATTTTTGGTAACCATTATTTTAGACGTATTTTTGATTAATCACAATGAATAGAAACTTAATCAAAATAAATTTATTAATTATAGTATTAGCTTTTTTTTCTAGTTGTAATCTAACAAAACAGATTGAAAAAAATCAAATAATTCTTAAAAATATTGATATAAGTTTAAATGAAAAACTAATTAAAAGTGACTCATTAAATCCCCTCCTCACAATTAAGGAGAATTCAAGGATTTTAGGAATTCCTTTCCCAGCATTTCTTGGTTCTACCGCGAAACTTGAGCCTGACAGTTTGTTTGAAGATTGGTTAAATGAAAAAAATAAAAGAAAAAGATTAAAAAATTTACTTTCGGAAAAACAGATAAAACAATTAAAACTATATAACAGTAATTTTAATAATTGGAAATTAAAGAATGGTGAAAATATTGAAATTATTGATACATCAAAAATTGAGAATTCAGTCAGAAACTTAAACCTTTATTTTCAAAATTTAGGTTATTTGAAAAATGAGATTGATTTTGAAGTTAAAAAAGAAAATGAAAAAATTGCTAACCTAATTTTTCAAATCAATACCTCAGGCAGATATTATATAGGAGAAAACAAATCGAATATTGATTCTGAAATAATTGATTCAATCTACAAAGCAAACTCCGACAAATCCAAATTAAAAAAGAATTCATTTTTTAACTCAATAAATTTTGATATTGAAAGAAATAGATTATTTAATTTATTTAAAAATAATGGGGTATATGATTTTCAAATTAATTCTATTCTCTTTAGTGCAGAAATTGATTCCACTAATAACAACTTATCCATTCCTATAGAAACGAATATATATGGAGAAGATTATTCTATTTCAAAAATTTTAGCAATTAATATAATACAAAGTGATTTAATTAATTCTTTTAATTTCAATGAAAATTTTATAAAATCTAAGTTAAAATTCAAATCTGGAGATGTTTTTAATGATTCATTGAGAAAAGCGAGCTTAAGAGAGTTGAATGATTTAGATTTATTTAATTTCCCCTCAATTCAATACAGTAAAAACAAAGACAACTCGCTGAATGCTAATTTACTTTTAAATAGTAAAAAGAAATTTGGACTTGGATTTGGATTTGATTTAAAGCAATCTAATATTGAGGATATTGGGATAGCCTTTGAAAACAGATTTAAATCAAGAAATATTTTTAAAAGAGGTGAAAACTTAACATTATCTTTCAGTGGCTCAATAGGTAAATCTGGAAAAACTCAAATATCGCAAATCAATTATGACCTAATACTTGATATACCAAGATTTTTGTTGGCTTCAGAAAAAATGTCCAACAGAAGAATATCTAACAAAAGAACATTGATTAATCTTGGTTCGTCAAATCAAAGAAATATAGGATTAGATAGAAATAGTTTTAAATTAAATTATGCATATAGTTGGAATACTAAAAAAACTTTTTTTAGTTTTTCTCCTGCCGAAATTGCTCTGATAAATAATAAAAATATTGGCAATTATTTTAATATATATTTTAGCTCATACAAGGAATTAAACTTAATAGCTAATAAAATAACCTCAAATCCAATTTATTACAACAACGGGGATTTAGAAATTCCAAAAGGAATTAATTTATTTATTGATGATGTGTTAGAAGGAAAATTTACAAGCATCACAGAAAAAGATTTCAGAAAAGTAAGTTTTATTGAAGGAAGAAGATCTAGGTTGATTTCTAATAATTTAATTCTTGGTCCCTCAATAAAATTTTCAAATAAATCAGAAAATGTATTTCAAGGAAATAATTTTAACAGATGGAATTTAAAAATTCAAACATCTGGTAATATTGCAAATTTATTCACAAAAAAGGATAACTCTCAAAGTTTTAAAACTATATCTGATTTAAGATTCTCACAATTTTTCAAAACTGAATTTACATACATAAGATATTGGAGTTTTGAAAATAATTCACTTTTTGCATTAAGGTTTTTTAATGGCTTAGCGTTACCATATGGAAACTCCGAAAATATACCATTCTCTGAATCTTTTTTTGGTGGAGGATCCAATGATAACAGAGCTTGGCAAGTATATAAATTAGGTCCTGGAAGTAGTGGTGCATTTGATGAGTTTAATGAAGCTAACTTTAAAATTGCATTTAATTTTGAGTATAGGTTTAAAATGTTTGGAAATTTTGATGGAGCATTCTTTGCCGATCTAGGAAATATTTGGAATCTACTAGACAACACTGAAGATAGCTCTCGAACTTTTGATGGATTTAGTGATTTAAGTGAGCTTGCAATAGGAAATGGAGTTGGATTGAGGTATGATTCTGGATTATTCATTTTTAGGCTAGATATGGGCTTGAAGACTCATAATCCTTCATTAGAAAAAGGTAAAAGATGGTTAACAGATTTCAGCCTAAAAAAAGCTGTATTTAATATTGGATTAAATTATCCTTTCTAACTTCTTTTTTTCTTCTTAATTTTGCCCAATAATTTTTAATAAATGAGTGTACTTACAGGAAATCAAGTTCAAGATATTTTTGAGCTTGCAAAAAAAAAGAAATTTGCTCTACCAGCAGTTAATGTAATCGGATCATCTTCAATCAATGCAACTTTAGAAACTGCAGCAAAATTAAATGCACCGGTTATCATTCAATTTTCCAACGGTGGAGGAAGTTTTAATGCTGGAAAAGGATTAGGGAATATAGATCAAATTGCATCTATAAAGGGATCAATTGCTGGAGCAAAGCATGTACATGAAATTTCAAAAGAATATAATGCTACAGTACTATTACATACCGATCATGCTGCTAGAAAACTTTTACCGTGGATAGATGGCTTGATTTATGAAAGCGAAAAACATTATGAAAAAAGTGGAAAATCACTTTTTAGTTCTCATATGATTGATCTTTCCGAGGAAGATATTGAAGAAAACATATCTACTTGTAAAAAATATTTAGAAAGAATGTCAAAAATTGGAATGACACTTGAAATAGAATTAGGTGTCACTGGTGGTGAGGAGGATGGAGTTGACAATACAGATATTGATAGTTCTAAATTATACACTCAACCTGAAGAAGTTGCTTATGCATACGAACAATTGTCTGAGGTTAGTGATAAATTTACCGTCGCTGCTGCTTTTGGAAATGTACATGGTGTTTACAAGCCTGGAAATGTTAAGCTAACACCTAAAATTTTAAAAAATTCCCAAGATTATATTTCTAAAAAATTCAATGTGGCTGAAAACAGTGTTAATTTTGTTTTTCATGGTGGATCTGGTTCTACGCCAGAAGAAATTAGGGAAGCTATTTCATATGGAGCTGTCAAAATGAATATTGACACAGATATGCAATATGCTTTTATGTCAGGAGTTAGAGATTATTTTAGTTCAAATGCTGAATATCTTAAAAACCAAATTGGCAATCCTGATGGAGATGATATTCCTAACAAGAAATTCTATGACCCAAGAGTTTGGTTAAGAAAAGGTGAGGAATATTTTGTAACGAGACTTGAACAAGCTTTTAAAGACTTAAATAATGTAAATACATTATAATTTTTTAGTTTTAATTTAAATTATGGCTTGGTTTAAAAGGACAAGGAAAGGAATTCAAACAAACACAAAAGATAAAAAGGATACGCCAGACGGTCTTTGGCATAAAACTCCAACAGGAAAAATTGTTGATAATGATGAATTAGTAAACAATAATTTTGTTTCTCCAGAAGATAATTTTCACATGAGAATTGGATCAAATGACTATTTTAATTTATTATTTGATTCTGATTATGAGATTTTATTTAATAATCTAAAAGCATCTGATCCATTAAACTTTACTGATACTAAAACCTACCCTAAACGAGTAAAGGAAGCAAATAAAAAGACTGGGCTGTCTGAGGCAATTTCTGTTGCATACGGAAACTCATGTTCAAAACCTTTAACCATTGCTTCAATGGATTTCAGTTATATTGGAGGATCCATGGGTTCTGTTGTTGGTGAAAAAATCTCCAGAGCAATTGATCATTCAATAAAAACCAAATCTCCATTATTAATTATTTCAAAATCTGGTGGAGCAAGAATGATGGAAGGAGCTTTTTCCCTAATGCAAATGGCAAAAACTTCTGCTAAACTTTTAGAACTATCTAATAACAAAATACCTTACATATCTCTATGTACAGATCCAACCACAGGAGGAACAACAGCTTCTTTTGCAATGTTAGGAGATATTATTATTTCTGAACCCGGCGCTTTAATTGGATTTGCTGGTCCACGTGTAGTTAAGGACACTACTGGTCAAGACCTTCCTGAAGGTTTTCAAAGATCTGAATTTTTGCTGGAACATGGTTTTGTTGACTTCATTAGTCACAGAAACAATTTGAAAGAAAAAATTAATTTTTACCTAGATTTAGTTCTTAATAGGCCTATTCGAAATTATAGTGATTAACTTTAAAAAATTATACTATATTTGCGCCACAAAATATTTTAAATGTATTTAACTAAAGAGAAAATTCAAGACATTTTTAAAGATAATGGAAGTTCTAAAAAAGATACTGGTTCAATCGAAGGTCAAATTGCTTTATTTACTACAAGAATAAATCACTTAACAGATCATCTTAAGTCTAACAAAAAGGATCACAATACGGAAAGATCACTTTTAAAAATGGTTGGAAAAAGAAAAAGTCTTTTATCTTACTTAAAAAATAAAGATATTAGTAGATATAGGGCTATTATAAAAAAATTATCACTTAGAAAGTAATAAGTTTTCATTGGTTGCTACTCACACAACAATTAATTAATGAAAACAAATGAGCACAAAAATTTATAGAAAAGAAATTACACTGCCTGATGGTAGAATTATTTCAATAGAAACAGGGAAATTAGCGAAACAAGCTGATGGATCTGCTGTTATACAAATGGGTAATGCTATGCTTTTAGCAACTGTTGTATCAGCTAGAACTGCTAGCCCCGTTGATTTTTTACCACTTACAGTTGACTACCGTGAAAAATTTGCGGCTGCAGGAAAATTTCCTGGTGGATTTTTTAAAAGAGAAGCCAGACCATCTAATGATGAAATACTTACAATGAGACTTGTTGACAGGGTTCTTAGACCTCTTTTTCCTAAAGATTACCATCATGAAACACAAGTAATGATTCAACTAATGTCACATGACGAAGAAGTGATGCCTGATTCACTTGCTGGACTTGCTGCTTCAACTGTAATTCAACTTTCTGATATTCCATTTGAATATCCTATTTCTGAAGTTCGTGTCGCAAGAATTAATGGTGACTTTATTATTAATCCAAGCAGAGTTCAACTAGAAAATTCTGATATAGATATCATGGTTGGAGCTAGTTACGATTCTATCTCAATGGTCGAAGGAGAATTTGATGAAATAAGTGAAAGTGAAATGACTGAGGCTATAAAATTTGGACATAAGGCTATTAAAACACAAATTGATGCTCAAAAAGAATTGGTTAATGAAATTGGACAAAAAGAAACCAGAGATTATGAATCTGCAATTGAGAATGAAGATTTATTAAATAAGGTACACAATGAATGTTATGAAAATTGTTATCATATAGCTAAAAAAGGACTTGGTAAAAAAGAAAGGTCATTCGAGTTTTCTGAGATTAAAGAAAAACTATTGAGCAAATTTAGCGATGAAGAACTTGAAGAAAATGAAAATTTAATTTTAAAGTATTTCTATAAGGTTGAGAAAGAGGCAATAAGAGAACTTGTGTTAAGTGAAGGCGTAAGGCTTGACGGTAGAAAAACTACTGATATTAGACCAATTTGGTGTGAAGTTGATTATTTGCCATCTACGCATGGATCTTCAATTTTTACCAGAGGTGAAACTCAAGCATTAGCTACCGTAACCCTAGGTACCTCACGAGATGCTAATATTATTGATTCCCCAACACATCAAGGGGAAGAAAATTTTTATTTACACTACAACTTTCCACCATTTTCAACTGGTGAAGCTAGGCCTTTAAGAGGAACATCCAGAAGAGAAATTGGTCATGGAAATTTGGCTCAAAGAGCTTTAAGTAAAGTATTTCCAAAAGATTGCCCATATACTGTTAGAGTAGTTTCTGAGGTTCTTGAATCGAATGGTTCATCCTCTATGGCAACTGTCTGTTCAGGGACAATGGCTTTGATGGATGCAGGAGTTAAAATTAGCAAACCTGTCTCAGGGATAGCTATGGGTTTAATCTCTGATGGCGAAAGATATTCTATTCTTTCAGATATTCTTGGAGATGAAGATCATTTAGGTGATATGGATTT
>CENP01002416.1_pt1 | contig 27597 bp, 24 predicted proteins | sample 361281 | NCBI WGS metagenome assembly CENP01 (sample SAMEA2591122, study PRJEB7988) | marine metagenome | biome: marine biome (ENVO:00000447); feature: deep chlorophyll maximum layer (ENVO:xxxxxxxx); material: saline water (ENVO:00002010), including plankton (ENVO:xxxxxxxx) | depth 70 m | reverse complement strand
AAGAAATGTACACTTGCACTTGGTTGTTTTTGGAAACCTGAGGAAAAATTCAAAAATAAACTTGGAATTATTGAAACAGAAGTTGGTTATGCAGGAGGAAAGAGTCCTAATGTTACCTATAAAGAAGTATGTGTTGGCGATACTGGTCATGCAGAAGTAGTAAGGCTTACATTTGATGAAAAAGTAATTTCATTTAAAAGGATATTAGATTTGTTTTTTAAAATGCACGATCCAACTCAAAAAGACATGCAATTTCCTGATATTGGAACTCAATATAGAAGTGAAATATTCTATGAAAATGACGACCAAAAAAAGGAGGCTCAAGAAGTTTTGAACGAAAAAAATAAAGAATTGAGTGGAAAAATTGAAACTAATGTTTCAAAAATTAAAAATTATTGTAAAGCAGAAGAGTATCATCAAAAATATATAGAGAAAAATAAGTGATGAAAAACTTAGTATCAACAGACTGGCTTGAGAATAATCTCAATAAAGTAAGAATAATAGACGCAACTTGGCATATGCCCAACTTAAATCGAGAACCATATAAAGAATATTTGGAGACTCATATATCAAATTCAGTTTTTTTTGACCTTGATAAAAACTCTAATGAAAAATCTTCTCTGCCTCATATGCTGCCCGATAAACAAAAGTGGAAAGGGATAGTTTCAGATTTTGGAATTAAAAATTCAGATAATTTAGTGATTTATGATAACTCCGATACATTTAGCTCATGCAGATGCTGGTATAGCTTTATTTATTTTGGTCATGACCATAATAAAGTTTCTATTTTAAATGGTGGTCTAAAAAAGTGGATAAGAGAGAAAAAACCTTTAACAAACAAAATAATTAAATTTACTAAAAGTGAGTATGCGGTGAAGGAAAATAAATTCTTAATTAAAAATAAAGAGCAAATTAAACAAAATATTTCTCAAAAACATTTTGAATTAATTGACGCAAGATCAGAAGAAAGATTTAAAGGACTAGTGCCAGAACCTAGAAAGGGTCTTAAAAGTGGACACATCCAAAATTCAAAAAATATTCCTTTTTCTAAGTGTATTAATATAGGTGATAATACTTTTAAAAATAAAGATGAGTTGAGCGAAATATTTAACAAACAAGATATTGATTATGCAAAAGATATAGTTTTTACTTGCGGATCAGGAGTTACAGCTTGTGTTTTGGGTCTAGCAAATTCTATTATAAGTGGTAAAACACCTATTATCTATGACGGATCTTGGTCTGAATGGGGTAAAGAATAAACTATGAAAAAATCTAAAAAAGTAACTATTGGAATATTATTATTTTTTATTGTGGTAGCTGTTATAATTGGAGGCAGAAGTGCTATTGGTAATCATTTCAAAAAAAAATTTTCAAAAAGACCTCCCCCAGGAGTAATAGTTGAAGTTGTAAAAGAGAAAAATTTTAGTCAAACTATTGAAAGCTATTGCACAGCTTTAAGTAGCCAATCAGTTTCTTTTAAAATTAAAAAAAGTGAGCTCATTGAACCAATTAATTTTGGTAAAAAAGTAAAGAGAGGAGATATAATTGCTAAATTATCCTCAAAAAATATTATAGCACCTTTTTCTGGAAAAACAGGAACGAGGGGTATTAGTTCATCAATCTTAGGAACAAATTCTATTATGCTAACTCTTGATGACTCAAAGAGTATACTTTGTGATTTGCAAATTCCTGAAGTTTTTGCAGGAGTATTAAAAAAAGGCTTAAGAATAAACGCCAAATTTCTGGCGTATGAGGATAAAAATTATGAAGGGGTGATTGACTCTGTTGCATCTAGAATTGACGCTCAGACTCGGTCAATTTTAGCTCGAGCAAAAATTAAAAATAAAGACCTGGAAATCCTACCAGGCTCTCTTTTAGATATACAACTTTTTTATAATGAAAAAAAAGCTCTTTCTGTAGCTGATACTAGTATAATTTTTGAAGATAAAAAGAAATTCATCTATAGAATTTTAGAAAGTAACAAAATAGAAAAAGTTGAAATCGTTACAGGTATAAGAAAAGATGGAAATTTAGAAGTTTTAAGCGGTCTAGAAGAGAGTGATAAAATTGTAAAAGAAGGACTAACACGTTTAAATAAAGGGATGACCGTCAAACCATTAATTGAATAGTAATGCATAATTTTTGTCTTCTGAATATAAAAAGACCTGTGTTAAGTAGTGTGTTTTCGTTACTTATCGTTGTTTTCGGTTTGTATACATTCTTTCAAATTAGCACTAGAGAATTACCAAAGGATCTTCAGCCTCCGGTAGTAGAAATTAGAACCAACTACACTGGGGCAAGTCCTTCTATAATTTCATCTGAAATATCTGAACCAATAGAGTTAGCAGTTGGTGGAGCCGAAGGCATTAAATCAATCGACACCATCTCAGAAATTGGAAGAAGTACAATTAAAATAGAATTTTTAACTAATATTGATGTTGATGATGCTGCAAACGATATTAGAGAGAGGGTCGCTAGAATTTTAGATAACCTTCCAAATGATAGCAAGGCTCCAGAAATTAGAAAGGCATCAGCAGGTTTTTCTACAAGTATGTGGTTATCTGTAAGTAGCACTTCTTGGAATTCATTAGAAATTGGTGATTATGTAAAGAGAAATTTAGTTGATACATTCAGTTCTGTTCCTGGGACTGGACGAATAATTGTAGGCGGAATTAATGAAAAGGCAGTCAGAGTTTATCTAAATCCAATTATACTTAGTGCAAATGACCTGGATGTCAAAGAAGTTGAGGACGCAATAAAAAAAAATAATGTTTCTATTCCTGCAGGAACTATAGAAGCTAATAATGTAGATCTGACTCTTGATCTGGGAAAAACATACAAAGATATAAATTCCATTAAACAATTACCAATAAAGAAAATTAATAGCAAAATAATCACCTTAGGAGATCTTGGAGAGATAAAATATGGTCCAGTTTCAGAAAAAACACTTTTTAAAGCCCAAAGTCGTAATTCAATAAATGAAAATACTGTTGGGATTGGAATTTATGCTCGAACAAATGAGAGCACAGTAACGCTCTCAAAGAATATAAGAAAAAAAATTAAGGAAGTAAAAAAAACTTTACCAAATGGCCTGACATTAGCAGTTAGTTTCGATAGAGCTAGCTATATCAAAGAGGCTATCATGATGTGTTATCAGTCCATAATCTTAGCTTTAGCACTTGTAGTTGGTATAATTTATCTTTTTTTAGGAAATGTTAGAGCGATGATAGTGCCTGCAGTTACATTACCAGTTAGTTTAATTGGAGCTGCATTAGGTTTATGGATTTTTGGACTTACTATTAATATTTTTACTTTACTTGCGGTTATATTAAGCGTGGCCATAGTTACTGATGACAGCGTAGTTATGACAGAGTCTATTTATCACAGAGTTGAACAAGGTGACTCTCCTTTGTTGGCAGCAGCTAATGGAAGTAAAAATGTTATTTTTGCTATCTTGTCTACAAGTATTATAATTTTAGCAACATTTGCACCTTTGCTATTTATTGGTGGTATAAGTGGCACTCTCTTTAGAGAAATGGCAATAACTCTTTCTATAGCAGTTATAATAAGTACATTTACTGCTCTATCCATTGCACCAATGCTAGGATCAAAATTATTAAATAAAAAGGAAAATAAAACAAGGATTGTTCAAAAATTTGAAAAATTTTTCAAATCATTTGAATTTTTCTACTCTGAAACTTTAAGTTATTGGATTAAAAAGCCTAAGATAATTATTTGGTTTATGGTTTTTATAGTTTTAATAGGTGGACTTCTTTTCAAAATTACTCCTAAGACTTTACTAGAAAAAAATCCTGATAGAGGAGTATATCTTGTGTTTGGAAAAACCGATGAATCATCCTCATTCGAATATACTGTTGATAAAGCAGAAAAAGTTGAAAAAAGATTAATACCTCTTCTGCAAAAAGAGGATGAACCATACCAAAGACTGATTATGAGAGTGCCGGGTTTTGGACGATCTTCACAGTCATATAATTCATTTATAATAATTGCATTATTAGATAACTGGAAAGATCGAAAAGAAAGTGCTCAAAAAATTGTTAGAAAGGCCATAGGTAAAATAGTTACTGTTCCCGGAACAATGGCTTTTCCCTTAACTCCGAATTCTATAAGAGTAAGCAACTATCAAAAGCCTGTCGTTGTTACAATTACTGGGCCTTCTTACGAAAAACTTTATAAATGGCAAAATCTTGTAATGGATGATTTGAGGAAGAATAAAAACTTAGCAGATATAACATCAGATTACTCAAAAAATAAACCGGAAGTAGAACTGCTTATTGATGAAAAGAAAGCAAAAGATTTAGGTTTGTCTATTCAGTCAATTGGTAAATCGGTGGAAACACTATTTTCCGGAAAAACAGTTACAACTTTAAATGAGTCAGGGAAAGAATACCCAATAATTTTACAAGCAGATCTGAAAGACAGAAGAAAAACAGAAAGTCTAAGTAAAATTTTTGTTCGTTCTGAAACAACTGGCAAATTAATTTCGCTAGCGAATGTAGTACGTTTTGAGGAAAAAGGATCTGCAAAACTTCTAACACGTTACCAAAGATCAAAATCAATAACTTTAACTGCACGTTTAATGGATGGATATACTTTAAATGAAGCCTTAAATTTTATTGAGAAAACTATAGATGAAAAGGCACCATTAGCTGGAATTCATTACAAGGGTAAATCTTTAGATTTAAAAGAAGCATCAAATGAACTATTGGTTATATTCGCCTTATCTTTAATAAGTGCTTACCTAGTAATGGCTGGTACTTTTAATGCATGGCGACAGCCATTTGTAGTAATGCTAACAGTTCCATTGGCTGCGATAGGAGGATTAATTTTTATCCTTTTATTTGATAGTACAATAAATATCTTTTCACAAATTGCCTTAATAGTTCTTATAGGGATTGCTACAAAAAATAGTATTTTGATAGTGGATTGGGCTAATCAGTTAAGAACTGCAGGAAAAACTGTTGAAATTGCCATTATTGAATCTTGCAAAAGAAGATTTAGACCAATCATGATGACCAGCATATCAACACTCATAGCAATGATTCCTTTAATAGTAGGGAATATTGGTCCTGGAGCAGGCGAGGGTATTAGATTAGCTGTTGGTTGTACTATTTTTGGAGGTATGCTCATAAGTACTTTCTTAACCTTATTCACTACACCAGTGTTTTATCTATTACTTTGCAAAAATTCAAAAAGAATGGATGAGGTTGATTTACGTTTAGGAAAGGAATTTAATAAATAATATATTTCTTTTTATTTAAATTTTTTTTACAAACCGTTAATTGTTTTCTATATTTACTTGAAGTTTCTCTAACTGACTTCGCATAAATAATTGCTTTCTTGTTATGTTTAGAATTTTTATAATCTTTCCATCCCAAATAATAAGCAAGGTACTGACGATAAGGATCATTCTTTGGAATTTTTAAAATCTTTGAAGATTTACTAATATACCATCCTATAAAATCTACAGAGTCTTTATAACGCATTCTTGTAGCAAGCTTTCTTCCTGTTTCATTTTCATATTGTCGCCATGTCCCTTTTATTGCCTGAGAATATCCAAAAGAACTTGATTTCCTTTTATAAGGAATAATTTTAAATAATTTTATTCTTTCTGGCTTAGCTAACCAATTAAAGTTACTTTCTTTTTTGATAAATGCTAGTTGTATATGAATAGGAACGCCCCATTTTTTATATGCTCCTTTTGAATGTTTGTACCAAAGGTATCTCTCTTTAAATATTTCACAACTGTTTTTAGTATTTCTAGGTACAGAAGAACAAGCGGATAAAAAAAAGAATATTATAATTATTAAATATTTTTGTAAATGAATCACTTTTATTTTTATATAATAATTTAATTAGAAATTCTTCTCCATTTTTCAGGATTCATAAATTCTCCTCTCCATAACCCTGATTTGTTTTGTTTAGCAAATTCTTCGTCTGCAACATATTTTTTTGAATATTTTTTATAGGCTATGGCATAGCCATTTGAAACCATCCATTTATTTATATCTAATTTCTTTAAATAACAAATTGCTATGTATCTATTATATCTATCTTTTGATTTTGAAATACATTTAACTTTTTTATTTTTAATTTTTTTTTTTAAAGCTGTAGTCGCGTATATCCCACAGTCATATTGATTTTGAAAAGAAAACATACTGATAGATAAAAAAATTTTTTTACATTTCTGTTTTTTTTCGGGAGCATCGATACCAAAAAGTCTAATCTTTAATTTTTTAATAACTAAAGTGTCGCCATCTATAATTTTTGGATATCCATTAATTATTTCCTTGCTATGTAACTTTTCAGTATAAAATAAAAATAATATGAATAGTAAACTAAGTAAAATCTGACTTTGCTTTTTCATTAAGCTCATTCATTTTTTTCCTTATTTCTTCGTCAGAAATACTTTTATTTTCTAAATCTTTTTTAATCTTTCTAAAAACATCTTCATCTCCTGCTTCTTCAAAATCAGCTTTAATCACTGACTGAATATATTCTTTTTCTTGATCAGAATTATAGCTTAATTCCTTAGATACCCATTCGCCAATATATTTATTTCTTCTGGCGCTTACTTTGAACTTTAATTCTTCATCATGGGCAAATTTTTTTTCAAATGATTTTTCTCTATCATCAAATTTATTCATAATCTTATTATACTGATTTAATTATCCATTTCAAAAATTAATACTTTTATTTTTAATATTTAAAATATTTAATACCTTTCATTTCAATTATCTAATATAATAAATTATTATTAATCAATAACAAAAGTTATATGGCTAAATTGATTCTTGTTAGACATGGTCAAAGTGTATGGAATGCGGAAAATAGATTTACCGGATGGGTGGATGTAGATTTGTCCAAAAAAGGAAGTTTGGAGGCACAAAAATCAGGTCAGCTCATTAAAAATTTGAATATCAATATAGATGTTTCCTATACATCTTTTTTAAAAAGAGCTATTAAAACTCTCACAACCATACTTCAAGAAAATGGCTTGGAACTAAAATTTAATACTTCTTGGGAATTAAACGAAAGACATTATGGGTCTTTAACTGGTCTTAATAAAGAAGAAACAAAGAAGAAAATTGGAGAAGAGCAATTTAAAAAATATAGAAGATCTTGGGATGTACCGCCGCCACCATTATCTGCAAATGACAAAAATCTTTCTTTATTTAGTCCTTTAAACGCAAGTATACCTTTAGGAATGATACCGTTTACGGAGTCTTTAAAAGATACTTATGAACGAGTAATTCCTTATTATAAAAAAGAAATTCAAATTCATATTAAAAAAAATAAAAATGTTTTAATATCAGCGCATGGAAATTCATTAAGAGCTCTATGTAAAAGTCTATTTAATATTTCTGATCAAAAAATAAATGAGTTAGAAATACCAACCGGTAATCCTTTGATAATTGAATTTGATAGTAATCTTGAAATTAAGAAATATTATTATTTGGACGAGAGTAGAGCTAAAACTATTATTTTTAATCAATAATTTCTCAAATTAGATATTTTATCGTACATTTCTTTTGTGTTTAAGTGGTAAAACTTTTGCTTACTTTCTTTTCCAATTAAGGAATTGTTCTCAATTAAATAGTTCCAAATCTTGTTCATAGAAAATACCTTATCTTTTACAGAAATGAAAACGCCTTGATCTAAAATTTGAAGACCGGTAAAAATGAATTTATTACTATTGTCTCTACTAATCACATCATCGTAAAGATTAAAATCTCCCTTGAAAGAGCTATCAAAACTTAAATTCTTATTGACTAACAACAAACAGGGGCTTTTCTTCGTAAAATAAAGGTCTTCTAAATTTTTTAATTCATTAGAATAAGCTTCATTCCATAAAGTATCAGGATTAATTGCAACAAAAGGTTTTTTGAAAGATCTAGTAGCGTTGAATATACCCCCTCCTGTATCAAGTAACAAATCCTTTTCATCTGAAATTATAATTTTTGCATCATACTTTTTTTTATTAATAAAATCTTTTATTTGATCTGGAAGATAATGAACGTTTATAGCTATTTCTTCTATACCATGATTTATTAATAACTCTATAGCTCTCTCTAGCAAATTCTTGTTACCTATTTTGATTAATGGCTTTGGTGTTTTTAGAGTGATGGGGTGCATTCTTTTTCCTAATCCAGCTGCCAGAATCATACCGTGTTTAATTTTCATATATTAATCTTCTTTAGCTTTTTTAAAGGTAAATGCTTTTTAAATAGTATTTTCAAGTTATTAAAAATAGGGTTTCTTGTTCTTCTTTCAATAAGTGACCAAGTGTAGGGTAAATATTTAAGGTAATTGGGTTTTCTGTCTCTTTTATAAAGACGGACAAAAATTCCAAGTATTTTTAAGTTTCTTTGAACAGATAAAATATCAAAATCATTTTTGTAGTAAGATTGATCTTTAGCTTTAAATTTTGATTTTTGTATGTAGTGCCTAAACAAGTCATCTTGGGTATTTTTTGGAATTTTAATTCTTACATCGTCAATTAATGAAGCAACGTCATATAAAGGATTTCCGATTATTGCGTCTTGATTATCGATAAGACTTAACCTCTTTCTTGTAATCATAATATTAGATGCATGAAAATCTCTATGTGTAAAACAGTTATTTTTAAAATAAAGTTTTTTGTAAATATTATTAAGCTCTTTCCTTAATATTCTTTTTATTTTTCCAATCTTTAGATTTTTAGAGCAATATTTTAAATACCAGTCAAAAAATAAATCTGATTCTTTGTGTAATAGGTTAAGAGAATATTTGGCGAATCTTATTTTTTTTCCACTAAAATAATACTGATTTTTAAATTTAATCTTTTGTAGTTTAGTGATTAATTCAATTAGTTTTTTGTAATCTTTTAGTTTATTTTTCTTATTTTTAATATAATCATAAAAAGACTTATCACCTAAATCTGTAATTTCTATCATACTGTCTTTGTAATAATTTTTTAGAAGCTTAGGAGATAAAACATTATTACTATTCAAAATTTTATTTACAACAGAGTAGACAATTAAGTTTTTATACTTTTCTTTTCTTGCAAAAACTATTATTGAATTTTTGTTATTTTTTTTTACTCTATAAAATTCTCTAAAAGAAGCATCACCAGAAATCTTTTTTAATTTATAATTCATCTTTATTAATTTCTTTCCATTTTCCATATCCCTTAATACTCAATTCTCTTTCGTTCTCCTTGTCAGAATGCTTTAAATACAACTCTAATCTATTCACTAAGTTTGTCTCAACTAATTCTGGCCATTCAATGATTTTAATTGATTTCACACCCTCTTCAAAAATGCTTAGCTGCGTTAGTTCTTTCTTATTTTTAATTCTATAAAGATCATAATGCATTACTTTTAGATTTTTAATATCGTATTCATACAATAAATTAAAAGTGGGGCTTAAAACTTCTGTTTGCTTGACTCCCCTTTTTTTTTGTAAATAGTTAATAAAATTTCTTGTAAAAGTTGTTTTACCCACGCCAATTTCACCAATTAAAAAAATGCAATCTTTTTCAGATACTTTGTCAGCAATTTTATCTGAAATTGATCTAAGGTGTTCTAAAGATTTAATAATCATTAGCTACTAATCTAGTAGCGATAAGTATCTGGTTTAAATGGCCCTGATGGTTTAACGCTAATGTAGTCTGCTTGTTCTTTTGACATTTTAGTTAATTTTGCCCCAACCTTTTCTAAATGTAGCGTAGCTACTTTTTCGTCTAAATGTTTCGGTAAAACATAAACTTTTTTTTCATATTTAGCTGAATTGTTCCATAATTCGATTTGTGCAATCACTTGATTTGTAAAAGAAGCACTCATTACGAAACTAGGATGCCCAGTTGCACAACCTAAATTCACCAATCTTCCTTCTGCTAATAAAATAATTCTTTTTTTATTTGGTAATTCTATTTCGTGAACTTGAGGTTTAATCTCATCCCATTTGTAATTTTTTAACGCATCAACTTGAATTTCATTATCAAAATGGCCAATGTTACATAATATAGCTCTGTCTTTCATGTCTCTCATGTGATCAGCTGTTACTATATCTTTGTTCCCTGTAGCAGTTACTACAATATCTGCATCTTTAATTGAGTCACTCATTAAAACAACTTCATATCCTTCCATTGCAGCCTGTAATGCACAAATTGGATCGGTTTCAGTTACCATAACTCTGGCACCAGCTTGTCTCAATGATGCTGCGCTTCCTTTTCCTACATCACCAAATCCAGCAACAATAGCTACTTTCCCAGACATCATAACATCTGTTGCTCTTTTTATTCCATCAACCAAGCTTTCTCTACATCCGTACAAGTTATCAAATTTTGATTTTGTAACTGAGTCATTTACATTAATTGCTGGTATTAAAAGCTCTTTATTTGCCTCCATTTTTTTCAGAGCTAATACTCCTGTTGTTGTTTCCTCTGAAACTCCCTTAATATTTTTTAGTAAGTCCTTATAATCTTTGTGCATTAAAGCTGTAAGGTCTCCACCATCATCCAAAATCATATTAGGTTTCCAATCTTTCTTTCCCTCTATAGTTTGTTTAACGCACCACCAGTATTCTTTTTCGGTTTCACCTTTCCAGGCAAATACTGGTATTCCAGCTTTGGCAATTGCAGCTGCCGCATGATCTTGGGTAGAAAAAATATTACAAGATGACCATCTTACTTCTGCACCTAGTTCTGCCAATGTTTCAATTAAAACTGCTGTTTGAATTGTCATATGAAGACATCCAAGAATGCGAGCTCCCTTTAAAGGTTTTTTATTTTTGTATTCTTTTCTTAAAGCCATTAATCCTGGCATTTCTGTTTCTGCTAAAGAAATTTCTTTTCTTCCAAAATCAGCTAGTTTTATATCTTTTACTTTGTAATCTTCTGACATAATTATTTTGCTTTTATCAATATAATTTAATCTTATCAAGCGGCAATACTATACTAATTTAGGTAATAGAACTTCTATTTGAGCACCTTGTGAATTCCTACGATTAGATGCTGATACTGTCCCTTTATGAAGCTCAATTATATTTTTTACAATGTTTAATCCAAGCCCGGAGTGTTCTCCAAAACTATGTGGTCTATTGCTATAAAATCTTTTAAAAATATTCTGAACAACAGTCTCACTAAATCCAGGGCCTTCATCTTTAATTGTCAGTATAAAATTTTTATTTTTTTCACTTATTTCAATTTCGATTTTACTTTTATCTTTGCTAAAAGAGACAGAATTATCTAATAAATTTGCTATTACTTGTTCCAATCTATTCTCTATCCCCAAAATAAAATAACCTTTTCCATTTTTGTTTTTACAAACGATTTTTATATCAATATTTTTATTTTGATTTATCAAAGATTGATTAAAGTCTTCTACGACATTATTTACAATCTCATTAAGATCTATCTTTTTCATTTTTTCTCTAGACCATGAAGCTTCATCTTTTAACATCTGAGAATAATCGGTTATTAATCTTTCTATTCTCTCAACATCGTGATCAATAATTTGAAACAATTTTTCTCTTTCATTTTCCTTAGCTTTATGTAGAAGTTCTGATGCGCCTTTTAGAGATGCTAGAGGATTCCTAATTTCATGAGCTAAATCTGTAGAAAATGTTTCTGCTCTATTGGCCCTTTTTTGTAATTCTGTTGTCATTTCATCTATAGACTTAGTTAACTTTCCTATTTCGTCTTTTCTTAAAAAGAATTTATTTATATGTGTTGGTTGTTCAGATTTATGTTTGATGGACTCCGTATATGAAACCAGGAATCCAATAGGTTTTAAAATATATTTATTCAAAAATAAAGAAAAAATTAAAATTACCAATGCCACAGCAAAAACTGTTCTCAAAATAAAATTTTTTCTTTCCTCAACAGCAAATAAAATGTCGTTAGCTTCTTCGGTCACCATTATATAACCTACAAAATTGTTATTAATTTTTATTTTTTTTAAAGTGCTAACAAAAAAATTTTTGTTTATTTCATTTTCTAGAACTAAAGTTTCGCCTTGAAAGTCTTTTAAAATTATTTCCTTGATTGAATTTCCTTTTTTTTCATCATATTCATTTTGATTTAAGTACTTTTCTTTGTTTGTATCAAGATTATTGCCATCTATGTTTTGTTCTAAAACCAAATCTGACTTTGTAAAAACTCTTTGATCTAAATCTAGTATATTCGTATCACTAATTAAAACTCCATCAGTATTATAAAATTGAACCCTATCTAAACTTTGGAAAAGAAACCTAGTAGAAAGTAAGAACTGTGTGATGCCCTTTTTGTTAAAAGAAACATTTAATCTTTCTAAATGATCTGAGGTGTTTTTAATAATCAGTGAATGATTTACAGTTCTTTTCTTAACTAAATTTGGCTGAACTGCTTCTAAATAAATTATAGTAAAAATTCCTAAAACTAAGAATACAAAAAAATTAAATAATAAAAACTTTTTTAAAATTGATGCTGACTTTTTTTCTTTCATTAACTAACATTCCATCTATATCCGCTTCCATATCTAGTTTCAATTGCAGAAAACTTGTCATCTACTTTTTTAAACTTTTTCCTTATACGTTTAACATGACTATCTATCGTTCTGTCTTCAATTTCTGTATTTTCCTTATAAGCAATATCCATTAGATGCGCCCTTTCTTTTATCACTCCAGGCCTTTTTGCTAATTCTTTTACAATTAAGAATTCTGTAGTTGTCAGCTTATCTGGCAATGGTTTACCTCCCCATTCACATTCTAGTTGAGATGGGTCTAATTTAAGTTTTCCATGAGATATTAAATTTTTTGAGTCATCAATTGACTGGTTTTTTTTTCTTAATTGAACTCTTATTCTCTCAACTAAAATCTTCATAGAGAAACCGCCAGACTTTTTAACAAAATCATCTGCACCAAGTTTTAAGCCTAATAACTCATCAACCTCCTCATCTTTCGAAGTTAAAAAAATAATTGGTATAGACATTTTTTTTCTTATCTTAGTCAAAAGCTCTTCCCCATCCATTCTTGGCATTTTAATATCTATAATAGCAAGATCAGGGGGGTTTCTAGTTAGACCATTAAAAGCACTTTCGCCATCTATATAAGTTTGAACTTTAAATCCTTCTCTTTCCAAAGCAATACTTATACTGGTGAGTAAGTTGCGGTCATCATCTACAAGTGCAATAGTTTGGCTCATATTTATTTAATAATCCTAATTAAATTGTCAAAATTTAGGCGTTATTTAATATTTTAATTTGTTTCTCCCCAATTATATCCTGTATTTACATTAACCTCCAATGGAATAGAAAATTTATGATGTTGAGATTTTGATGATGAAATCATAGACTCGGTGACTTTCTTAATAGTGTAAGTTTTTTCGCTTTCTCCACATTCAAAAATAAGCTCATCATGAATTTGAAGTAGCATTTGTGCTTTAAATTTTTTATCTATTTCAGCTAATTCGTCAATTTTAATCATGGATAATCGCATAATGTCAGCTGCAGAACTTTGGATGGGAGCATTAATAGCTGCCCTTTCTTGAAAACTTCTTACACTAAAATTTTTATCATTAATTCCTCTGAGATGAATTCTTCTTCCAAATATATTAGAGACAAAACCGTCTCTTCTGCAGGATTTAATTGTTAAATTCATATAATCTTTTATTTCTGGAAATTTTTTAAAATAAGAACTAATAAAACTAGCTGCTTCATCATTGGAAACTGAAATTTGCTTTGCTAAACCAAATTGTGTTATGCCGTAAATGATACCAAAATTAATTGCTTTTGCCTTCCTTCTTAAATCTTGCGCAACTTTATTAATAGGCACTCCAAAAACTTGGCTGGCTGTTAAACTGTGAATATCCTCATTATTTTTAAAAGCTTTTTTTAATTCTTTTACATCAGCTATTTCAGCTAAAATTCTCATTTCAATTTGATTATAATCAGCTGAAATTAAAATATTATTTTTCTCTGCAATAAAAGCTTTTCTTATTTCTCTGCCATCTTCTGTTTTGATAGGGATGTTTTGTAAATTTGGATCACTTGATGCTAGTCTACCAGTATTAGTTGCAGCTAATAAAAAAGAAGTGTGAACTCTTTTTGTTTTTTTGCTTATATGGTCCTGTAGAGCATCTGAGTATGTATTTTTTAATTTGGATAACTGCCTCCATTCTAAAACTATTTTAGGGAATTTATGACCTTTATAGGACAAATCTTCTAGAACGTTTGCGCTAGTTGCTAAACTGCCCTTTTTAGTTTTTTTAAGTTTGGTTATTTTAAGCTTATTATAAATAATTTCGCCCAATTGTTTTGGCGAAGCTATATTAAATTCTCCACCAGCAATCTCAAAAATTTCTTTTTCAATTTTCTTTAATCTTTCGTCATATTTTTTTGACAGTTTTTTTAAATAATTTTCATCAACTTTAATCCCGTTACTTTCAAGCTTTGAAAGTATTTTTACCATTGGCTTCTCAAAATACTCATAAACTTTATTTAATTTCTCCTGATCAAGTCTGTTTTTAAGGTTGTTATAAAGTCTAAAAGTTACATCGGCGTCCTCTCCAGCGTATTCCGTTGATTTCACTAAATCAATGTCACTAAAGTTGAGTTTATTTTTACCTGTGCCCACTAGATCCTTATAGGAAATTGTTTTATGATTTAAGTGAATTTCGGATAAAGTATCTAAACCGTGCCTATTAACTCCAGCGTCAAGTGTGTAGGAAATTAACATCGTATCTTCCATAGGTTTCATTTCTATTTTATATTGTTTGAAAACTAAGTAATCAAATTTAATGTTTTGACCAACTTTTTTGATACTTGGATCCTCTAAAAGTCCTTTAATTTTCTTAATGACATACTCACTATCTAAACTTTTTATCTTTTTATGACGTAGGGGTATATAACATGCTTTGTTGGGTGAGTGACAAAAAGATATACCTATTAAATCAGTATCTAAACAATTTAAAGAGGAAGTCTCTGTATCTACAGAAATAATTGATTTTGTATTTAGTGTCTTAAGCCACTCATCAAGAGAGTCCGCATCTGTGATGCTCTCATAAATTTTTGTATTTATACCATCTGTTTGCTTTTTGCTGCTTTTAATATGAGATTCTTTACTTGGTTCTCCATAAAACCCAATTGCTTGGCTTAGCAATCTATTAAATTCCATTTCACGAAGAAAATTATAAAGTTTTTCTTTTTTAATATTTTTAAGAATAAAAGAACTTGGGTCATGTGTTACAGGAACATCGTCTTTTAATGTGACTAATTTTCTACTTATAAGAGCTTTATCTTTATTCTGAAGTAATGTTTCTTTTCTTTTTTTTTGTGGAATTTCATTCGCTTTTTTTAAAAGATTGTCTAAATCTTTATATTTATTTATTAATTCAGCAGCAGTTTTGATACCAATGCCTGGGACACCTGGGATATTATCAGAACTATCTCCTGCAAGAGACTGGACATCTATAACTTGGCTTGGTTTGACACCAAATTTTTCTAATACTTCTTTTTCGCCTAAAACTTTACTTTTCATTGGATCATAAAGTCTTACATTCTTAGAAACTAACTGCATCAAATCCTTGTCAGATGAAATGATAGTAACCTTAGCCCCCGCTTTTACAATTTTTTTAGAGTATGTAGCTATAAGGTCATCAGCCTCATAATTAAGAAGTTCTATAGAGGGTAGATTGAATGCCTCGACAGACTTTCTTATATACTCAAACTGTGGCGCTAGATCATCAGGGGCCTCAGTTCTATTTGCCTTATAGTCTTCGTAAATTTCATTTCTAAAATTCTTTCTTGCAGAGTCGAATATTACCGCAAAGTGCGTAGGCCTTAAATCCGAGTCATCAGATCTTGAGTCTTCTAAAAGTTTGAAGAGCATTGAACAAAAGCCATTTACTGCTCCTGTAGGCAAACCATCGCTCTTTCTAGAAAGAGGTGGCAATGCATAATAAGCTCTAAATATATACCCAGAACCATCAATTAGGTAAAAATGATCAGATTTTTTTAACAAACTCATATATTTATAATACCTTATTTTTTTCGTGATATAATTAAATAAACTATGGATAAAATTGCCCTAACTGTTGAAAATCTTACAAAGGTTTATTTAAAGAATAGAGGAAAAGAAATTTCAGAAAAAGCTTTAAATAATTTAAGCTTTCAGGTTAAGCAAGGTGAAATATTTGGTCTTCTTGGACCGAATGGTGCGGGCAAAACAACATTTCTTAGTATCCTAGGCGGAACTGTAATCAAAACAGAAGGAAAAGTTAATGTTTGGGGTTTTGATCTAGACAAAAATCCTAGACAAGTTAGAGCTTCTATAGGAATAGTCCCACAAGAAGTAAATTTAGATGCTTTTTTTAGTCCTAAAAGTTTATTAGAGCTTCAAGCTGGATTATATGGAGTTCCCAAAAAAAAAAGGATTACTGAGGCTATTTTAAATATGGTTTCTCTATCAAAGCAAGCCAATTCATATTCAAGATCTTTATCTGGTGGAATGAAAAGAAGATTGTTAATAGCCAAGGCAATGGTGCATCAGCCACCAATTTTAGTTTTAGATGAACCGACTGCTGGAGTTGATGTTGAACTTAGAAAAAACCTTTGGGATAATGTCAAAGAACTTAATAAGCAGGGTGTCACAATAATTTTGACTACACATTATCTTTCTGAGGCGCAAAAAATGTGTGATAGAATTGCAATTATTAATAAAGGCAACCTAGTTGCGCTTGACACTACTGAAAAACTTTTAGAAAAAATCCAGACAAAAAAAGCTACTTTCAAGGTAAAAAGCTTTAACGGTAAAAAAGATTTTAATGTTAACGGGGCAAAATTTTTTATTAATTCAGATAATAGCATTGCGGTAAGTTATGATAAAAAATCATCAAACTTTAGCGATATATTAAATCATTTAAGAGAAAATGGTGTTGAAATACAGGATATATCTACTGATGATGGTGATTTAGAAGATGTATTTGTTCAATTAACAAATGACTAGATTTATTCCCAAAAAAAAGTAAATATATGGTTATGGAATTAGTTAAAGTAATAAAGCAGTCTCAAATCATTAAGTATGTATTTTTAGCTTTGATAGGCACAATACTATTGGCTATCTCATCAAAAATTAAAATTCCATTTTATCCAGTTCCTATGACAATGCAAACTTTCGTGGTTCTCTTTATTGGAATCGCCTTTGGTTGGAAATTGGGAACATTTACTATTTTGCTTTACCTATTTGAGGGAATCATTGGCTTGCCTGTTTTTTCAGGTACGCCGGAAAAGGGGGTTGGTTTGTTATATTTTACAGGGGCTACTATGGGATATTTGATAGGTTTTATTTTTGCTTCTTTTTTTGCAGGTTTTTTTAAATATGATAACAATATTTTTAAGAACTTTTTTAAGATAACATTTGCTACTTCTTTTATATATTTTTTAGGTATCATTTGGTTGGGAAGCTTACTTGGTTGGGATAAACCAATTTTCGAGCTTGGTGCAAAACCATTCTTGCTAGCAGAATTATTTAAAATACTGTTAATAACATTTTTTGTTTCAAAAATTATTAAAATAAGAAATTTGATTAATTAAACTACCTGGGTGCTCTTTTAGACAGAATCCTCTGCAGAGTTCTTCTATGCATTTTTAACCTACGAGCTGTCTCTGATACGTTTCTGTTGCATAACTCAAAAACTCTGTATATGTGCTCCCATTTAACTCTGTCTGCTGACATGGGGTCTTTTGGAGGATTAGCTTTAGACTCTGGTGAAGCTAATAACGCAGCCTCAACATCGTCTGCATCCACAGGTTTAGCTATATAATCTATTGCGCCTGCTTTGACAGCTGCAACGGCTGTTGGTAAGTTGCCATATCCTGTTAACATTACAATTCGACTTGATTTTTTGACCTTAAATAGCTCCTTAACCACTTCTAGGCCGTTTCCATCCTCCAGTCTAAGATCAACGACAGCGAAATTTGGGGGTGAATTTTTGAGCAAATCTAGTGCATCTTTCTTACTCTTGGCCTCTTTTACCAAAAAACCCTTCTTTTCCATAGCTCTTGAGAGCCTTCCTCTTAATGGATCGTCATCATCGACGATTAAGAGAGACTTGTCCTCAAAATCTGAAATTTTTAGTTGTAAGGCTGTGTCTTCTGAACTTTTGGTCATAAAGTTTATATGGAGAACATTTTTCAAATTTCAAGCTCTAAATTCCTTTATTTTTTTCTTTACATAGAGTGAAAAAAACCTTAAATGCGAAAAGATAAGGTTTTTTTTAGTAAATTTTTAATGACCTTATCTGTGTAAACAAAATGAGGGGCACATGAGATGCGAAAATTTAGAAGCGTTAACGAGCTAGTTAATATACTTAAACCGGATTTTCCGGTTTATTGTATTCGACCGGAGTCAATAAAAACTTCAACTCAGTTTTTTAAAAAGAACTTTCCTGGAAAAGTTCTTTATGCTGTGAAAACAAATCCAAGTGAAAATGTTATTAAGATTATCATTAATAATGGAATTGAAAATTTTGATGTCGCATCAATTAATGAGGTTAAATTAATCAGAAAAATAAATAATAAAGTAAAAGTATATTTTATGCATACTGTAAAAAGTAGAGAAAATATTAAAGAAGCTTATTTTAAATATGATGTAAAAGACTTTGCTTTAGATACTAAAGAGGAATTACTTAAGATTCTAGAGGCAACAAATAACGCTAAAGATTTAAATCTATATGTAAGAATTGCAATTTCGAATGAACATGCAGAAATAGATTTATCTAGAAAATTTGGAGCCTTACCAAGTGAAGCGCTCGGTTTGTTAAGATTGTCAAAAGAGCATGCTAAAAAAGTAGGTCTAAGTTTTCATGTTGGATCACAATGCATGGATAAAATCTCTTTTACAAAAGGAATAAATGAAATTGGAAATATTATTAAAAAAACAAAAATTGTTCCAGATGTAATAAATATAGGGGGAGGTTTTCCTTCTCTTTATCCAGATTTGATGCCTGAGCCTATAGAAAATTATTTATATGAAATTAAACAAGGATTAAAAAATTTAAAACTAGAAAAGATGCCTGAGATATTCTGTGAACCTGGCCGCGCAATTGTGGCTGAAGCCGGATCTACTATAGTTAAAGTTATATTGAAGAAAAAGCAAAAACTATACATAAACGATGGAACTTACGGTTCTTTATTTGACGCTGGTGTGCCAAATTTTGTATTGCCTTCCAAAATGATACCAAACAACAGTAGAATAATATCAAAAAAATTGACCGCTTTTGATTTTTATGGACCAACTTGTGATAGTCTTGATTACATGAAAGGACCGTTCTTTTTGCCAAATAATATTAAAGAAGGAGATTATATTGAACTTGGGCAACTAGGTGCTTACGGGACAACATTTAGAACAAAATTTAATGGTTTTTACTCAGATGCAAACTTTCAAGTAGGTGACAAACCTATTCTTTCGATGTACGATCGAACAGACAAGCTTGATTATCTTGTTGCATAATGAACAAAAAAAATAGTCCCACTTTAGGGCACAATAAAAAATCACTATTAAATTCTGAAGTTGAACATATCGATATTACATCTTTTGATTCTAGAAAGATTATTGAGTCTATGAAAAAGATGTCATTTACCTCAAGAGATACTGCGAATGCTTCTGAAATTTTTAATGAAATGATAAAAGATAAGAATTGTTCTATTTTCCTTACTATAGCTGGTTCAACCTCTGCCGCAGGATGCATGAAGTTATATTCAGATTTAGTAAAATATAACATGGTTGATGCCATTGTAGCTACAGGAGCTTCGATTATAGATATGGATTTTTTCGAAGCCTTAGGTTTTAAACACTACCAAGGAAATCAGTTCCAAGATGATAAAATTTTAAGAGAAAATTATATAGATAGAATATATGATACTTACATAGATGAGGAACAATTGCAGATTTGTGATAAAGCTATATGTGATATCGCAAATAGTTTACCTCCTAAGGTCTATACTTCAAGAGAATTTATAAGAGAAATAGGAAAATATCTCAAAAAAAACGGAAAAAAGAAAAATTCTCTAATTGAAGTTGCTTACGATAATAATGTTCCAATATTTTGTCCAGCATTTACTGATAGTTCAGCTGGTTTTGGTTTGGTAATGCATCAAGAGCAAAATCCATCAAAACATATAACTATGGACTCTGTAAGAGAGTTTAGAGAGTTAACAGAAATAAAATTAAAATCACAAACATCGGGATTATTAATGATAGGAGGTGGAGTCCCAAAAAATTTTGTTCAAGATACAGTTGTTTGCGCAGAACTTTTAGGAAAAAAAGTTGATATGCATAAATACGCTGTTCAAATAACTGTTGCAGATACAAGAGATGGCGCTTGTAGTAGCTCAACTTTAAAAGAGGCTAGTTCTTGGGGAAAAGTTGATACTTCAAAAGAGCAAATGGTTTTTGCAGAGGCTACAAGTGTACTTCCTTTGATAGCTAGTGATGCATACCACCGTCAATATTGGAAAAATAGAAATCGAAAAAATTTTTCAAACTTATTTGGATAAAAATTGATTTACCTGCCAAACAAAAAAGGTTTTTTAGGAATAGACAATAAATTTAGAATAAAAGAGAAAGCTGTAATAATACCTTTTGGATTAGAAAAAACAGTAAGCTATGGTTCGGGAACAAAAAATGGACCAAAAGAAATAATTAAAGCATCTCATCAAGTTGAATTATTCGATGAGGAACTAAATTGTGAACCATATAAAATTATTGGCATCAAAACAATAAAACCTTTTTCTATAAAAAAAAAGATGGATGATGCTTTAAATCAAATATCGAAAGTAAATGAATTACTATTAAAAAAAAGTTTATTTCCTTTGGTGCTTGGAGGGGAGCATTCAATTACACCTGGTTGTATAAAGCCGTTTACAAAAAAATTTTCTAATTTATTAATTCTACATTTTGATGCTCATGCAGATTTAAGAGAAAGTTATGAAGGAAATAAATTTTCACATGCGTCTGCTATAAGAAGATGTTTGGATTTTAAAAATGTAAGTGTCATATCATTTGGAATTAGAAATATATCAAGTGGTGAAGTAAAATTCTTAAAAAAAAATAGTAAAAGAGTGAAAGTCTTTTGGGCAAAAGATAAAAAAAAATGGAATTTAAATCTTTTCAAAAAAATTATAAAAAATAAAAAAATTTATATTACTTTTGATGTCGATAGTTTAGACTTAAGTTTAATGCCTGCAACAGGCACTCCAGAGCCAGGTGGTCTTTTTTGGGATGATGTAATAAATTTAATCAAAATTGCATCCAAATACTCGAATATTGTAGGAGCAGATATTAATGAGCTTTCACCAATCAAAGGATTTCCAGGCTATAATTTTTTAGTAGCAAAACTGGCATACAAAATACTTTCTTATAAATTTTTAAAATCTAGATTTTAATCTTTTGGGTGTCCCAATAAATTTTAACTTCGGCACCCTCTTTGGCTAAATTAGAAAATTTAAGTTTTGCAAAATTCCTCTCTAGAAGAGTTTTTCCTATAAAAGTTCCTAACCCCAAACCAGATTTTTCGTTAAGATTTTGATATTTTGAACTAATATAGGGTTCACCAATCAATTCAGCTACATCATCTGGAAAACCCGGTCCATCATCTTTAATACATATACTAGTTATTTTAGGATCAGTTTCTAAAACTACATCAACTTTAGATTTTGAGAATTTAACTGCATTTCCAAAAAAATTACGTATTCCGTATGTTATCTCAGAAGAACGATTTATAAGCACCTCATGTTTGGCTTTATCAAAATTTAAGTAAATTTTTTTTTCAGTTATTTCTTCAAATGATTTGCTTATTTCCAAAACTAAATCTTGAATTTTTACTTGGCTGATAAATTTATCGTCCTCAATTTCTGATTGAGATATTTTTTTTAATATTTCACTACATCTTTTAGCTTGGCTTAACAATAAATCAATATCTTTAGCGTGTTTTGGGTTTTTTATAATTTCTTTTTTAAGTTCTTTTGCAATCACTGTTATAGTAGAAAGTGGGGTACCCAGAGAATGCACAGCTGCAGCAGCTTGGAGACCTATTGTTTCAAGCTCATGTTCTTTTGCAATTATTTCTTCTAACTTATTTAATGCTTTATTTTTTTTTCTAGACTCAGTTCCAAATCTTGCGCCAAAGTATGTTAGGAAAATTAATGCTATAACTAAAGATGTAGGTACCGCATAAAGATAATAATCTGGAACATGAAAATGTAAACTCCCAGGGCTAGGTAAGGGCAAGTGGTAAATTGTTAAAAGGCCCAACAAGCCTGCAGTGACAATGCTGAGAAAAAATGTGCTTTTTAAGTGCAATAAAGTTGAAGAAACAATTGCTGGAACAATTAGAAAAATTACAAAGGGATTTTTTATTCCTCCAGTCAAATACAATAAAGCAGCTAATTGTAAAAGATCGTAAAATAAGATGATCGAAGAATAATAGTTATTAAGTTCTTTCCGATTATACCAAAGTTGTAGATATAAATTGGTTAGAGCTCCCACTAAAATTATAAAAGTGCAAGGAAGAATGGGAAGTTGAAATTTTAAAAGAAACTCTACTAAGTATATAGAAACTAATTGTCCAAAAATAGCTATCCATCTTAGACTGGTTAAAGTTTTTTTATCTAAATTTAAATTTTCCTCAAAATTACCAGGATTTTTAGTACTCATTTAAAAAATTATATATCTAAATTGGCAACTTCTAAAGCGTTATTGGTAATAAAATCTTTTCTTGGTCCAACTTCATCGCCCATTAGAATATCGATTATTTTTTGATCTTCTTTTGATTTCTCTTTTGTGCCTTTAGAGTATTGAACTCTTAGTAAAGTTCTTTTTTCCGGATTAAGTGTAGTTTCCCATAATTCTTCGGGATTCATTTCTCCTAAACCTTTAAACCTCTGAATTGTAAATTTTTCTTTTTGTTTCTCTATAAATTGGTAAAATTCTTTAGATCCTTTTTTTAATTTTTTTCCACTCCTATCGCCTGTATCTATAATGTATTCGTTTAAGTTTTTTTCATCTTTAATATATGAGCTCTTGCTACCTTTAGTGATTTTAAATAACGGAGGTTGGGCGAGATAAAGGTGTCCGTTTTCAATTAATTGATTAAAAGGGTAATTGTTAAAAAACGTTAGAAGCAATGTTCTTATATGTGAACCGTCTACGTCCGCATCAGTCATTATAATTATTTTATCGTATCTTAGATTGTCTATATTGAAATCTTTTGATCCAGTTCCAAGTGCGTTAATTAATGTAACAATTTCACTTGATGACATCATTTTAGCTAATGCCTTAGTATTTGTATCGGCGTTATTCCCATTTTTTTTAGAATTAGCATTAACGTAAGTATTTAAAATTTTTCCTCTAAGAGGTAACACAGCTTGATATTCTCTCGTTCTGCCTTGCTTTGCCGAACCTCCCGCAGAATCTCCCTCAACTATGAATAATTCGGTACCATCTTTTTTTGAAATTTGGCAATCAGCCAATTTTCCTGGCAAACCAGATAATTCGAAGCTTCCTTTTCTTCTTACATTATCTCTAGCTTTTCTAGCTACATCTCTTGCTACTGCTGCCTGAGTAATCTTTTCAATAATATATCTGGCTACTGAGGGGTTCTGATCAAACCATGTAGATATTTTATCACTTATTATGCTTTCTACAATTAATCTTATTTCAGAAGATACAAGTTTATCTTTTGTTTGAGATGAAAACTTGGGATCTGGCATTTTAATAGAGAGAATTGCTGTCAAGCCTTCTTTTATATCATCTCCGGATAAAGTAACTTTATTTTTTTTGGAAGTATTTTTCTCGGAAGAATATCTATTTATAACTCTTGTAAGTGCACTTCTAAAACCAAGTAAATGAGTGCCTCCATCTTTTTGATTAATATTATTTGTGAAAGCTAAAACTTCATCCGAATATCCGGCATTCCACTCTAGGGAGCACTCAACTGAAACATTGTTTTTTTCAGCAGAAATGAATATTGGTTTTTTAAAAACTTCTTTCTCATTTTTATTAATTAATATTGGTTTTTTTTGATTTATAAATTTCACAAATTCTGTTATTCCACCGTCATACTTGTGAAGATATTCTTTTGATTTTGATAAAGTGTTATCTATTAAAACTATACTTATTCCTTTATTTAAAAAGGCTAGTTCTCTAACTCTTTTTTGTAAAATATTAGAACTAAATTTAGTTGAGGAAAATATTTCTTTCGATGGCAAAAACTTTATTTTAGTGCCGGTTTTTTTTGTTTTTCCAATCTGTTTTAACGGTTTGGTAGTGTTGCCATCTTGGAAAGTAATAGAGTATTCTTTATTATCCCTAAAAATATTTAATTCAAGCTTCTCTGATAAAGCATTAACAACGGATACTCCTACACCGTGAAGGCCACCCGAAACTTTATAAGAATCGTGATCAAACTTTCCTCCTGCATGAAGTTGGGTCATTATTACTTCGGCAGCAGACTTTCTCTCGCTTTTATGTGTATCAACAGGAATACCTCTGCCGTCGTCCTCCACAGTTATTGAATTATCTTTATTAATAATAATCTGAATATTTTTACAGTAACCTGCTAATGACTCATCTATTGCATTGTCAACTACTTCAAAAACCATATGGTGTAGACCTGATCCATCATCAGTATCACCGATATACATTCCAGGTCTTTTCTTAACAGCATCAAGACCCTTTAAAACTTTTATTGAGTCAGCGCCGTAGACCTTGTTACTGTTTTTTTCTAAATTTTTTGACATTTACTTATTGATTATGAACACTAATTATAGCATTTTTTTTAATTTATATAAAACTGCTACCAATTTTGACCTTATATTATTATTGATTACCAATGGTTTTAGAGGAAAATGTAAAAAAAAAAGTTAAAAAGACTCACTCTCTAGATTTTCATCGGCATTATAACGTAATAACTGTTTCTGTCCGACTTATCCTGTATAAGAACTGGAGAAACAGAGTCTTTAAGATTCATTTGTAGACTTTTATCTTCAATAGCTGATGCAATATCTATTAAGTATTTAGAATTGAAACTTATGTTCAGCTCATCTGAATTATAATTTGCCTTTATAACTTCATTACCATCACCAGAATTGCTACTATTTACTGAAAGTTTAACATTATCTTTATTTATAACCATTTTAACCCCCTCTTTTCTGTCTAGAGAAACTGTTGTAACTCTCTCAATAGAGTCGATAAATTCTTTCGACGATACTGTTAGTATTTTTTCATTAGATAGAGGAACGACTTTTTTATAATCTGGAAATTTTCCATCAATAACCTTAGAAATAAGTTTGGAGTTACCAATGATAAATTGAACTTTAGTCTCACTTGTTTGAATTGAGATATCACCCTCAGAGTCTTGAATTAGGTTACATAATTGCAAAACTGTTTTTTTTGGTAAAATTAAGGAACTTAGATTAGTGTCTTTATCTATTTCAACACTGCTAGATGAAAGTCTATGTGTATCTGTGGCAACACCAGTTAAATAATGTCTTTCTTTGGCCTCTGTTAAGTGAAAAAAAATTCCACTTAAATAATGTCTTGTGTCGTCATTTGAAATGGCGATTTTTGTTTTATTTAGCAATGCTAAAAGCTTGGATTTTTTAATTTTTAATTGACCGCTCTTGAAGTCACTTGAAAAATTAGGAAAATTATCTGTCGGAAGACATAGCAAATTAAAGTCCGAGTTATCTGCAGTTAAACTCAATTTATTTTCACTTTTAAGATTAAAATTAACTTCAGAATTTGGTGAAATTTTTCTTAAAATATCATATAAAACAGTCGCTGATGTTGTTGTTGCACCTTCATTTAAAGCTTTAACTTCGCTAATTTCATCGTAAAAAATTATATCCAAATCAGTAGCAACAACGATCAATTTTCCCTTTTTAAGTTCCATTAGAACATTTGAAAGTATTGGTAAAGTATTCTTTTTTTCTATAATTCCTTGGGCATGAGTCAACGAACTTAAAAGTGTATCTCGATTTATGGTAAATTGCATTTGCTCTAATCTTCTAAAAGTATAGCTTTAATTTGATTTACGTTGTTTTTTATTTCTTCATCTTTTTCAGATAATTTTGTAATGGTTTTGACTGCATGTATCACTGTAGTGTGATCTCTGTTTGCAAATCTTCTACCTATTTCTGGCAAAGATCTTGTTGTCATTTTTTTTGCTAGGTACATTGCGATTTGTCTTGGTCTAGCTAACGGTCTAGACCTACGTTGTGATAGCATTTCGTTTAAAGAAAGATTAAAAAAATTTGAGACAGTATTCTGAATTTTATCTACTGTTATAACTCTAGTTTGATTGAAAACATCTTTTAATATATTTTTACAATCACTTATATTTAAGGTTTTTTTGTGTATTTTACTAAAAGCGATAACTCTATTTAAAATACCAAGCAATTCTCTTATATTAGTTTTGCTTTGATTAGCTAAAAAATTTATTACGTCCTCACTAATATTATAGTTTTCTTTAAATTGATTTGAAATATCGTTTAGTTTATTTTTTAAAATCTTAGACTTTAATTCTAAATCTGGTGTATCAATATCTACTATTAGTCCTCCAGATAATCTTGATTTTATACGCTCTTGAACTCTATCTAATTTTGTAGGCGATCTGTCTGCGGAAATAATTATTTGAGAACTTTTTTCAATTAAACTATTGAATGTATGAAAGAACTCTTCCTGTAGACCTTCTTTGCCCCTTATAAACTGAATATCATCAATTATAAAAACAGAGGACCTTCTAAAAAAGTCTTTAAAATTTACCATATCATTTTTTTTAATCGATTTAATAAAGTGATACATAAATCTTTCAGCAGAAATAAACATCACATTATTTTTTTCCTGTAATTTTAAACCTATGGCATTAAGCAAATGTGTTTTTCCTAAGCCAACACCGCCATAAATGTATAATGGGTTATATCTAGATAGTTGCTCACATACTCTTTTTGATGATGATAGTGCAATTTTATTGCTCGACCCTTCAACAAAATTTTCAAAATTTAAAAGTGGATTAAGACGGTTATAATTAAGAATAGAGTCCTTAATAGCAGAGATTTTTCCAGGATCAGCATAAGTATCTTTAAATTTCTCATCCGTAATAATCTTATTGTCATCCAATATTTTAAACTCAATTCTATTGAGACTTAGTTTAAAGCTTTTTACATCTTTTAATATTTTATCTAAGTATCTAGAAACGATCCAATCCCTAAAGAATCTGGTAGGCACCCCTAAAATTAAGTAATCGTTATATTCCTTCAGAAGAGATATATTTTTAAGCCAGCTCGAATATACTTCGTGTCCAAAAGTTTTTTGGAAGTGGTTTTGTACCTCGTTCCAATTAATTGTATTTTCTTCTTCTGAAACAAAAATAGTCTTAGAATTTAATGATTTTTTTTCCATGTAATTAATTTTTGAATTGACTTTTTATTTAGTATTTTCGTTAGTTGTTCAAGAAATATTTTAAAATTTTCAAAAATAATTCAATTCAGGTTGTGCTTTTATCGTTGAGATAGAATTTTTAAAATTAATCGTTGAAATAGAATTTATAAAAAAAAA
>CENP01102979.1_pt1 | contig 27721 bp, 26 predicted proteins | sample 361281 | NCBI WGS metagenome assembly CENP01 (sample SAMEA2591122, study PRJEB7988) | marine metagenome | biome: marine biome (ENVO:00000447); feature: deep chlorophyll maximum layer (ENVO:xxxxxxxx); material: saline water (ENVO:00002010), including plankton (ENVO:xxxxxxxx) | depth 70 m | reverse complement strand
AATTTTTGTGGTAGTTTTTTTTTCATTTTCCACAAACAAGTCGTTTTTAAAGTAGATTTGTTTTTTTGAATTAACAAACCTTGTAAATTTATCTAAAAAGATTAAATTTGAATAGTTTAAAAAAAATAGTTATGAAAGCGGGTATTCATCCAGATAATTATAGACTTGTTGCTTTTAAAGATATGTCTAACGAGGATATTTTTATAACCAAGTCAACTGTTGAAACCAAAGAGACCATTGAGATCGATGGTCAAGATTATCCACTAATAAAACTTGAAATTTCTCGTACTTCTCATCCATATTACACTGGTAAATCGAAATTAGTAGATACAGCCGGAAGAATAGACAAGTTCAAAAACAAATATTCCAAGTTTAAGAAATAAATTTATTGCTGTCAGAGAAACCCTAAAGAGCCATTAATCACGTAAAGGTTTTTTTGTTTTCCATACTTTTTTCAGTTTAAGATCATTCACAGGGCTTATTTTGAGGCCATTAACCTCTTTTTGAGTAAATCGCAATACTTGGTCATAATATAGGGGAGTGAGAGGATAAGATGTCATCACTAGAGAGTCCATTATTTGATATAATTTACCTCGTTCAATTGGATCATTGACCTTAAAGCTTTTTTTATAATAAGTATCAAAAGTGGGATTTTGATAATGTGTATAATTGGGTCCGGAGGGACTAAAATTCTTTGAATAGAATAGAGAAAGGTAGTTCTCTGCATCGGGATAATCTGCAATCCAATTGGATCGGAACATTTCTAATTTCCCCTGAGACCTCGACTGTTTCAAAGTGGCGGGAGGCATTACGTCCACATTAATTGAAATTCCTATTTTCTGCAATTCCCTTTGGAGGTACTCACACAGGTCTATGTAATTTGGGTCTGTAGCCAAGTTGATTTCCGGACTCAGTCCTGTTTCACTCTTAAAAGTGGCCACTAATCTTGCCGCGCGCTCGGGATCATACATAGAAACCTCTTTATTAAGATGACCAGCCAGACTTTTCGGTATAAAACCTCTGTCACCTTTGAACCCAATGTTATTCCTCAAATAGACTATCATTTTTTTTCGGTCAAAACCAATATTGATTGCTTCTCTTATTAAAGGAGATTGTATAACGGGGGAGGGGCTATCCAGATAAAAACCCAAGTACTCTGTATTGAGGTAAGGCCCTTTTTGAAAGTTTATCTTATCCCCATATTTTTCAGGAAGTATACCCTCTTGGGTCAGTAGCTCATCCTTATAGGAATTGTCTAATGAATTGAGGAAATCTAATTTTCCTTGAAGGAAAAGCATGAATTCACTTTGCTTGTCGGGTATAAATGTAATGGCTATGGCCTCGAGATATGGCAGCGGATTCCCAGCCTCATCTATTTCGAAATAATGAGGGTTTTTTCTAAAAACCAATTTGACATCCTCCTTCCATTTTTTAAACATAAATGGACCCGTTCCAATCGGATTCTTCCTAAAATCAGCAGCTGTTTCGTTCACGACTTCTTTCGGGATAACCGAACAATAACGCATACTTAACAAGCTTAAAAATGGTGGAAATGGTTGTTTGAGTGTGATCCTCAACCGATGAGCCTCAATTGCCTCGATTTGATTCACATTTTGCAAAACCCAACCCCCTGGTGCAGCCAATTTTGGATCCAAAAGCCTCTTAAAGCTGAACACAAAATCTGAGGCGATTACCTTACGGGTTTTTTTCTCCCCAAATGCTTGATGGTGGTGAAAAAATACATCTTCTCTGAGCTTAAAATCATACACCAAACCATCAGCTGAAATAGACCAATGCTTTGCAATATCTGGCATAACCTCAAGCTTTTCATTTAGCTGTACCAAACCATTATATAAATGAGTTGTAGCCCATATGTTTGGTAAATTTCTTGAAAATGCAGGGTCTAAAGAGGTTATGTTTCCATATTCATTGTATCGAAAGACAAAGTGAGAGCGATCTTCTGATTGATTCACAGAGCACGAAAAACAATAAATCATCAAGAGGATAAAACTCGGACGTATCACAATGGTGGTATAATGGCGTTGAATAAACAATTATAAAGATTGTATATTTGCAGCAAAATACAACTTTTTAATCCTATTCGATATTAATGTATGGGGAGAAAATGATGCAAAAATTATTAAAACCTAGAATCGCTTTTTATACTTTGGGTTGTAAGTTGAATTTTTCTGAAACAGCGACTATTTCTCGAGATTTTCATTCCGATCAATACGATCATGTTCCATTTAATACCCCGGCAGAGGTTTATGTAATCAACACCTGCTCAGTGACGGAAAATGCAGATAAAAAATTCAAAAGCTTGGTCAAAAAAGTATTAAAACAAAATCCCAATGCATTTGTTGCTGCCATTGGTTGTTATGCCCAACTTCAGCCTAAGGCGCTGGCCGACATAGAGGGAGTAGATTTAGTTTTGGGAGCAACCGAGAAATTTAAACTGATTGATTACATTGGAGATTTGACCAAAAAACCTATGGGAGATATTCATTCTTGCGAAATTCAAGATGCCAATTATTACGAAAGTTCCTATTCTCTCGATGATAGAACTAGAGCTTTTCTTAAAGTACAGGACGGATGTGACTACAAGTGTACTTATTGCACCATTCCTCGAGCAAGGGGAATATCTAGAAGTGATTCTTTAAACAATATTATCAGACAAGCCTTGAAGATTACGCAAAGAGGAATCAAAGAAATAGTCCTAACAGGGGTAAATATCGGGGATTATGGAAAAGGGGAGTTCGGTAATAAAAAACACGATAATACTTTCCTAGATTTGATCTGTGCGCTCGATGATATCGAAGATTTAAAACGCATCAGAATTTCCTCTATAGAACCTAATTTATTGACAGATAAGATCATTGATTTTGTAGCCCAGAGTAGGGCTTTCGTACCTCATTTTCATGTCCCTCTTCAAAGCGGAAATATTGAGGTTTTAAAAAAGATGAAAAGAAGGTATTTGACTGAATTATATAAAGATCGTGTAGATCAAATCAAGAGCTTGATGCCAAGTGCTTGTATAGGTGTAGACGTTATTGTTGGTTTTCCAGGGGAAACTGAAGAAGCATTTTTAGACACCTACTCTTTTTTGGTGAATCTAGATATTTCCTATTTACATGTCTTTTCTTATTCCCAGAGACCCAATACTGAGGCGGTTAATTTATCGGGGTTTGTTCCTTATCAAATAAAAAATAAAAGAAGTAAAATATTAAGGAGTTTGTCTGCAAAAAAAAGACGCGCATTTTATGAAAGTCAGATAGGTAAAAAAGTAAGTGTACTCTTTGAAAATGAAAACAAAGGAGGGTATATAAATGGATTTAGTGAAAACTATGTTAAAGTAAGAACGACATGGAACCCCGAGTTGGTTAATCGTATACAACAAGTTAATCTTCAATCAATAGATAAAGAGGGATTTGCAAGATTTGAAAAACAGTTAAAGTTTAATGCCCACTGGTAAAAGAGATTTGTACGATTTATTTCGCCTCACAAAGCCAGCAATTTTTGGTGAAGTGGGCACTACTCTCAAGTTTTTTTCTGCGATAAATTCTAAAACGCTCCTAATAAAAGTTTCTTCAAATTCAACGTCATTAACATCTCCAGGCATAACAAGTTTTGTTAGGAAAATTTTTCTTTCTTGTTCCGCATATTCGATTCTTGCGAGTGATCCATTAAAAGAAGTTTCAAATTGTCTTAGGAATTCATTGTTTTGTAATTTGACAGTACACATTATTTAAACTTACTAATTTGGTTAAATTTAAGAAATAATAAAAAATTAATTCAATAATTTGAAGAGGGGGGTATAAAATTAAGGTTTTTTTGAGTAATTGACAATATAAAATAGAAAAAGATAATGCGAGAATCAGTATATCTTATGCCAGGAATGGGTGCAAACCCCAAAATATTTGAATTTATAACGCTATCCGAGCATTTTGATGTTAATTATCTCTCCTGGTTTCCTCCCGAAAAAGAAGAGACTTTAGATAATTACGCTTTTAGAATGTCTCAAAGAGTGGAACACGAAAACCCTGTTCTTGTCGGTGTTTCTTTTGGCGGGGTATTGGTTCAGGAAATGGCAAAACACTTAGACTGCAAAAAAATAATCATAATTTCAAGTGTAAAATCAAATAAAGAATTACCCAATCACATGAAATTGGCTCAATTCACCAACGCCCATAAATTACTCCCCACTCAGTGGATTAAAAATCTTGAAACTTTTGCATTTTTTGTATTCGGTAACGGAATAAAAAAGCGCCTGCAACACTACGAGAGGTATCTTTCGGAAAGAGATCCCGATTATCTCAATTGGGCCATTGATCGTTTGGTCAAATGGAGTAGGAATTTTCAAGAAGAGAATGTAATTCACATACACGGTAAAAAAGATTCTGTATTTCCGATTAAAAATATTCAAGACCCAGTAATTAAAATAGAGGGAGACCACGCCATTGTCTTGACAAAGAGTGATTGGTTTAGTAAAAATCTACCTAAAATTATCAATCAAAAATTGGTTGATTCTATTTATTTGGAATAATTTAACCCTATGAAAAATAATATAACCCTTTTCATCAAGTTTGGATTTGCAGTTGTAATCATCGTTTTAATTAGCGGTTTTGTATTCAATTTTGAGAGACTCACAGTGCATAAAACTTACGGAGAGGAATCCATGTATAAAGTATATGCCCTTGAATTACCTGATGATCTCAGTTTTGCAGGAGAAAAAGTTATGCTACAATCCCCCGATTTAAGAGAACGCTTAGATAGAGAATTATTGGTAAATACCTATTGGCAGTCCAACATGATGTTGTTGATTAAAAGGGCCAATAAATATTTCCCTACCATTGAAAAAATTTTAGCAGAGGAAGGAATCCCCGCAGATCTTAAATACCTATCGGTAATTGAAAGTGGATTGGAAAACGTTATCTCTCCATCTGGTGCAAAAGGAATTTGGCAAATCATGAGAACAACTGGAAGGGAATATGGATTAGAGATCAATAGTAACGTTGATGAGCGTTTTCATTTGGAATTTTCAACCCGAATGGCGGCAAAATACCTTAAAAAAGCAAGAGACAAGTTTGGTTCATGGGCGCTGGCTGCAGCATCCTACAATAGAGGAATTTCAGGTATACAGAGAAAATTAAATATACAAAAGGTAGACAGTTATTTTGATTTAAAGTTGGGTCAAGAAACAAGTCGATACGTATTTAGAGTTCTTGCCGTAAAAGAAATCATTGAGAACCCATCCAAATACGGTTATGTGTTTGATAAAAGTGATTTATACTCCAATGTACCCGTTCGTTATTATGGCTTGGATACTGCCATTTCAAACTTAGCAACCTTTGCTCACAAGATGGGAGTCAATTACAAAATATTGAAAATTCACAATCCATGGTTGTTACAGAATCACCTCAATAATAGATCTAGAAAATATTACGAGATAGCCATTCCAGAGAAAGGTTACTATTAGATGCGTTTCATCTGTTGTTGCATAATCTTGATTTGATCTGTCAAGATTCCGTGCTTGTCTAATTTTTTCGCTTCAGCTAATAGTGCCGTTGATTCTCTTTTTCTTCTTTTTTGCATCATGATCCCGGCTAAACTCATTTTTGCCATAGCCAAATCGTGGTTCATGGAAAGTCCTAATTGTATAGCTTTTTTAAAATGTTTTTCTGCGTAAGTCAGGTTGTTTTGAGATTCGATGATACCATGGAGGTAGTAAAAATATCCCTGTTGTTTTCTTACCAATGAGCTATCAGGATTTTTTATTTTGCTAAGCCACCACTCAGTACCTGTAAAATCCTGTTTTCTAAGCCTTAAAAAAGCAAGGAAAATCATTTCATTCTTAAAATAGAGTAATACCATCATTCCAGAGAGTATTGTAAAGAAAATACCATTACCAATATAATTTTCATAAAATTCATATCCTCCATATAAAAAGAATGCAACAGCCAAAATGAGTTTAATTATTTTAGGAAACATAAAAATTTATTTTAAGTTCGAAGTTAATAAGAATACGTTTAAAACCATTTGTATGGGAAAAAAGATGTTGTATATTTGCCCGGTTTCAGATAACTCAACTTAAATGAAAAGAACTTTTCAACCTTCCAAAAGAAAAAGAAGAAATAAGCACGGATTTCGTGAAAGAATGGCCTCTGCCCAAGGTAGAAAAGTATTGGCCAGCAGAAGAGCTAAAGGTAGAAAGAAAATTTCTGTATCCTCTGAGCCTCGTCCCAAGAAATGATAATAAAAAGTCAACATTTAAAGGTGTTATTCTATTTCGAATAACACCTTTTTTTTTATATTATAAGAATTTTATAAACTATTATTTATGCCGAAAAGACCTGAGATAAAGAGTATCTTAATTATTGGTTCAGGCCCTATTATTATTGGGCAAGCCTGTGAGTTTGACTATTCAGGAACTCAAGCTTTGCGATCCATAAGAGAGGACGGTATTGAGGCTATTCTCATTAATTCAAACCCTGCTACGATCATGACTGACCCCTCCATGGCTGATCATGTTTACTTAAAACCGTTAACAACTAAATCTATTATTGAAGTGTTGAAAAAACACGATATAGATGCCGTGCTTCCAACCATGGGTGGTCAAACTGCACTCAATTTATGTATTGAAGCAGATGATAAGGGAATTTGGAATGATTTTGATGTTAAAATAATAGGTGTAGATATTGAAGCTATAAATATCACAGAGGACAGAGATCGTTTTAAAAAATTATTAAAAACAATTGATATACCCGTTGCTCCAGCGAAAACTGCGACTTCATTCTTAAGAGGAAAAGAGATTGCTCAAAAATTCGGCTTTCCACTAGTAATTCGACCCTCTTTCACGCTTGGTGGAACAGGGGCATCCTTTGTTCACTATGCTGGTGAATTTGAGGAATTGTTGACAAGAGGTTTGGAAGCTTCTCCCATTCACGAGGTACTTATTGATAAGGCTCTTTTAGGTTGGAAAGAATATGAGCTAGAGTTACTTAGGGATAAAAATGACAATGTAGTAATCATCTGTACTATCGAAAATATGGATCCAATGGGTATCCATACAGGTGACTCTATTACTGTAGCTCCCGCAATGACCCTGTCCGATACTGCCTTTCAGCGAATGCGTGACATGGCCATTAAAATGATGAGAAGTATTGGGGATTTTGCTGGAGGCTGTAATGTTCAGTTTGCGGTGAGCCCTGATAAAAAAGAGGATATCATTGCTATCGAAATTAACCCAAGAGTTTCCCGCTCCTCTGCATTGGCGTCAAAAGCAACTGGATATCCCATTGCGAAAGTGGCGGCAAAGTTGGCTATTGGGTACTCATTGGATGAGTTAGAAAACCAGATAACAAAATCTACCTCTGCACTATTTGAGCCAACATTGGATTATGTGATTGTGAAGATTCCACGATGGAATTTTGACAAGTTTGAAGGATCTGACAGAAAGTTAGGTCTTCAGATGAAATCCGTTGGAGAAGTAATGGGAATTGGAAGGTCATTTCAAGAGGCATTACACAAGGCAACTCAATCGCTTGAGATAAAACGAAATGGATTGGGTGCAGATGGAAAAGGGTATATCGAATACGATCAAGTCATAGATAAATTAACCCACGCCAGTTGGGACAGGGTATTTGTCATTTATGATGCCATTCAAATGGGAATTTCACTTAACAGAATTCATGAAATTACCAAAATTGATCTATGGTTTTTGAGACAGTATCAGGAACTATTTGAAATGGAAAAGGAAATCTCCAAGTTCAATATCGATAACTTGGACAAAGGACTGCTTCTGGAAGCAAAACAAAAAGGTTTTGCTGATCGCCAAATTGCCCATATGCTCGATTGTTTGGAAAGTCAGGTTTACAAGAAAAGGAGAGACATGGGTATTCAGAGGGTTTATAAGTTGGTGGATACTTGTGCTGCTGAATTTTCAGCCTCAACTCCTTATTACTATTCTACTTTTGAGGAGAAAATGCAATTAAAAGATGGTGAGGCATTTAGTGAAAACGAAAGTGATGTAAGTGACCGTAAAAAAGTCATTGTCTTGGGCTCAGGGCCTAATAGAATTGGCCAAGGTATCGAATTTGACTATTGTTGTGTTCATGGAGTTTTAGCTTCCTCTGAGTGTGACTATGAAACCATTATGATCAATTGCAATCCTGAGACAGTTTCCACTGATTTTGATATTGCTGATAAATTGTATTTCGAACCTGTTTTTTGGGAGCATATTTATGATATTGTCCAACACGAAAAACCAGAGGGTGTAATAGTTCAGTTAGGGGGGCAAACTGCTCTTAAATTGGCCGAAAAATTAGACCGTTATGGTGTAAAAATAATTGGGACCAGTTTTCAATCCCTAGACTTAGCTGAGGACAGAGGAAGTTTTTCTACATTATTGAAAAAAAACAATATTCCTTACCCTGAGTTTGGTGTAGCCGAAACGGCTGATCAAGCATTAAGAATTGCAGATGACTTGGATTTCCCAATCCTAGTCAGGCCGTCCTATGTTTTGGGAGGTCAGGGAATGAAAATAGTGATTAACAAAGATGAATTAGAATCACATGTTGTTGATTTACTCAGAAAAATACCAAATAATAAACTTTTATTAGATCACTATTTAGATGGAGCGATTGAGGCAGAAGCAGACGCTATTTGTGATGGTGAAAATGTCTATATCATAGGTATAATGGAGCATATTGAACCATGTGGAATTCACTCCGGTGACTCAAATGCTACCCTCCCTGTTTTTAATTTAGGTGAATTTGTATTACAGCAAATCAAAGATCATACGTGCAAAATAGCATTAGCACTGAAAACAAAAGGTTTGATCAATATACAGTACGCTATAAAAAACGACAAGGTTTATGTTATTGAGGCAAATCCTAGAGCATCACGTACAGTCCCTTTCATTGCTAAAGCCTACAATGAACCCTATGTAAACTTTGCAACCAAAGTGATGCTGGGATACAATAAGGTGACTGATTTTAACTTTAAACCAAGCTTGGAGGGTTATGCCATTAAGCAGCCTGTATTCTCTTTCAATAAATTCCCCAATGTAAATAAACAATTGGGCCCTGAAATGAAAAGCACAGGAGAAAGTATTCTATTCATTGACAATCTAAAAGAAGATGAGTTCTATGATTTGTATGCGCGTAGAAAAATGTACCTCACCAAATGATTGATTATTCTTCTGTATATTTATGAAATCATCATTCATAAAATGATCAACAAGTATATTTTTGTAATCTCAGTCATATTATTTGCTGTTTTATCCAGGTTCTTGCCCCATCCCCCTAATTTTACACCCATTTCAGCAATAGCTTTATTGTCCAGCAAAGGGTTTGACAATATTAAGGTAGTATTTTTGATCCCATTAGTCAGTCTATTCATTTCAGATTTATTTTTGGGTTTATATGCGACACTACCTTTTGTCTATTTTTCTTTTGTCCTCATCATTTTATTGGGTCGCTATGTAAACAAAGTTAATATGGGAACAGTATTAATCTCCTCTTCGATATTCTTTTTGGTAAGCAATTTTGGAGTTTGGCTACTGCATTACCCAAATACAATTGATGGACTTCTTCAATGTTATAAGTTAGCTTTACCATTTTTCTTAAATACAATATTAGGAGATTTGGTTTATGGAGCCTTGCTGATTTATCCTTTCTATGTCCTTAAAAAAAGAAATTTACTAATAGTTTAAAATATTTTTTATAGAAATTTATTCGATAAATTGATCATAAAAATTCATGTATATTAATTAAATTATATAGTAAATTTGTCAATGCCAACCATCGATGGAAACGCTTAATTTTATAAATATCCCTGAGATAACTTCTACTTATTTTACTAATTTTATGAGGAGTTTTTGAATAGCAAATGAAAAGGAAAATCGTTAAAACTATTGCTATAGCCTCATCTTTAAGTTGAGTTAGCACGGCGCGGATGTTTATCAAAAACTTTATACCAGTGATGTGGTGGGAAGTTATTTGGAAAGAATTTAGCATGGATTCCTAATTTTCACAGTTATTTAATTCTTTAGGGATAAATGTCTTTTTGCTTTAAGGATATTTTGCCTTATTAATTTTTATTATGAAGTCAGTAAATGCCTTTTTATGGGCTACTCTATCTATTTATAATCTTTCGGCTCAAAATCAATCTATTGATTCACTTAGCGTTATAACTAATTTTCTGGATGAGGTTGTAGTTTCGGATTCGAGATTTGCCCTTAAACGGTCTCAATCCGGTAAAACAGTTGTAAAGATTAAAACAGAGGAAATCGAACAATTCTCAGGTCTTGGTTTGGGTATTCTTCTGTCCACACACCTAGGGATCGATATAATTGGTAAGAATTTGTACTCCGGTCACAATCCCAGTACCATATCCATTCGAGGTGGTCGAAATCGGCAGGTTTTAATTTTGATAGATGGGATAAGAGTCTCCGATCCCTCCAGAATTGATAATGATTTCGACATCAATGCTTTAAGTATTGAAATGATTGAATCTATTGAAATCGTAAAAGGAGCAGCTAGTAGTTTGTATGGGAGTTCGGCTGCAACCGGTGTAATTAATATTACTACCAAAAAGGCTGAAGAGTCATTTAAGCTTGTGGCTAAAAAAATCTGGGCAACAGAACAGTCTGTCAATCAACCCCTGAACAATGTCAATGCTGGGAATCATATGGCACACATTAGTGGAATTCTAGGAGATATAGCTTATAACTTGGCCTACTCCGAGCGATACAGTTCCGGTATGACAGCAGTAGTGGGAGATGAAGCTGATCACTTCGATAAGCTAAACTATAACGTAGGACTTTCTGGAAAATTAACGTCCAAAATCAATTGGCGATTTGACTGGAATAGAGATGATGTAAATGCAGATTATGACAACAGTTTTCCCATTGAACAGTCTGAATTTAAATACAGAACCCTTTTGGATAGACTCTCCATCAATACCCACTACAAATATTTGGGGGGAAGTGTTAACCTTAATGCAGGCTATCAAGAGAATATGAGAGAATTTAAATCCTCCTTTCCTTTAGTCTATGAAAGTGAGAATATAAATATTGATCTTTTTAATAAATACATTTTCAATAATAACTTTTATACGATTGTAGGTTTTCAATATCAAAAAGCCAAGATGAAGGCAGATTATAGCCCCGAGACTTCACAATCCGATTTTTACATAAACTCAGTCTATCTTTATCCCTCAGGATTGAATCTGAATGTGGGTTTGCGTTACAACAATCACAGTGCCTATGATGAGCATTGGATTTACAGCATCAACCCCTCATACTCTTTTGATCTAAGTGAGGATTATCAAATGAAAATTTTAACTAGTTATAGTAGAGCTTTTTTAGCTCCTGGACTTTATCAATTGTATGATCCTACTTACGGAAATATTGATTTGAAACCTGAAAACAACTTGAGTTTTGAATTTGGTACAGAGGTTCGATCAAATGAAAATACCTTATCTGCTGTTTACTTAAATCGTAAGGAAAATCCCACATTAATATTTGATTTCACAAAAGGTCAATATGGAATGTATGGTAACTCTGATAATGAAATAATTTACAGAGGTGTTGAATTGGCTTATCATTTCCAGCTTTTCGAAACCGTCAAAATGCGATTGAATTATATTTTTATGGAGGCAACTGACGGGGATTTGAGAGGTATTCCCAAACATACCACAACCGGGGTTATGGATGTGCCCTTTTCAGAACAAACGTACCTTAATTTAGTGGGTCAATATACTGGTAAGCGATTGGCGAACGATAGTATAACTCAATTAGAAGCTTATTCTCTTTTCACTTTACAACTAAATCATAAGTTGAAAAAACCGAATGCCAATTTATTCCTTAGTATGTTTAATATTTTTGATACGGAATATGTGATAATTCCTCAATATGCCTCACGGGGGAGAAATATTTTGATAGGTATTTCAATTCAATTGGAGTAGAGGTAACTCTTCAGTTGATGGAATTAAAAGCTTTTGAATAAATTTTGGATCCTCGACAGCGTTTTCCAGTGGGAAGACAGGAATTCGTAATTCGTACCTTGCTGCTCCAGAACTGATATGATTGAGCGCCAAAGCCAAAAGAGGATCTGAGTTTTCTCCCAACATTCCAAGATTAGTCACGTCTTCCTTTAGTTTTAAATCCTCTTGAGGAGCCAGTCCGTCTGCATATTCATAGAAACCGTCACCATTGGCAATATAAAATGTTATAGGTTTTATTGCATAGGTATGTTCAGGATTTTTGTTCCCTTCATTATCTATATAGTCATACACAGCTGCGGGACCTCCTACGTTTTTTCCATAAGTATTGTCTCCCACTTGAACCACATCTATATAAGGGGATAAACCATTAATAACGAGTTCACTTGCAGAAGCACTTCTATTTGATGTTATTATATATACTTTATTGAGATTTAATGAATTTATAGTGGAGCCATCACCCAACTGATTTGTGAAATTGAGGTTGAGCCTACTTTTGAGTTCCTCGTCTGAATTGTAAGCATTCATGACTTTTTGATTATATATAAAGGATGCAAACTTTTCATTATTAAATTGCCCCGTTATCATTACAGATAAATTTATTGCAGAGCTAACTAATCCTCCAGGATTGTATCTTAAATCTAGAACTAACTCACCGATTCCTTCCGCTTTGAAATTGCTAAAAACTTCGTTTAAATCATCATCAAAACCTAGAGTAAATTGATTATACATCAGGTAACCAACTTTGATATCACCTAGTTCAATAATTTTACTTATTTGTATGGGATTACTTTGAAAATTTTCTGTTTTGGTCAATGCAATATTTTTACCATTGGGACTGAGAAGATTGTTATTCAGATCAGCCATGTTTAAGGTGTAATCAAGATTTTCACCAAAAAGTAGTTCTGCATAATTATTAATGTCAAGGGTTTGACCATTTACACCTGTAAAAACGTCTCCTCTATTTATATCTTTTCCAATGGCATTTGACCCATCTAATATATAAGTTACTATCCCCATTACACTTTCACCACTACCATACCTTGAAAGGATGAATTCTACCCCATTGTGGGCATCTATACCTCTGATGCTATTTTCCAATACTTCATAGTTGGATCGGATCGAACTATACTTGTCATTATTGTGTTTTAGAAAATTAAAAAAGGACTCTGGCTCAGGGTATGGGTAAATGAGATTTTTGTATTTAACAGAGCCTATAGGTTTGATCGAATCATTTAAGGCAGGTACTTCATTTTGCCAAAGATATATTTCATTTAATGCCTCCCATATGAATTGATGAATTCTAAAATATTTTTCACCTTTATAGTTGGAGCTGCACGAATCTATAATTTCTAGAGCAAGACTGATTTCATTTTGATTCAAGTCAACTTGGGAAACCCTTCCCAGTAAATTTGAACCACTTAATAAGTTAATACTAGTTGAATCAATAATTTCGTAATTCCCTCGAATACGTTTATTCAAATATTTGAGATAAAAAGTATTATTTTCTAAAAAATGTATATTGGTGGCCTCACAATCCGTACTTGATTTATCTGAGTTTTGGGTGGAATTATCTTTTTCTAAATTCCAAGATCCAAGAAGCGCATCGGGGTTCTTACTGAGATTCGAACTTAAAATTGTATTATAGTCTTGAGAATTTTCGCTAGGATTGTCGTCTTTTGAGCAGGCCATTAATAGTAATAGTGGCATGCAATAAAGTAAAGGATAGAAATATATTCTTTGGTTAATATTATTCATTACCTCTAAATTTACATATTTCATGCCAAATCATCTATTTTAAAAAACATTATGATTTTTTTATAGGTTCTAAGGATTTCAAAGAATAAGAGGTTTACTGTAACGGTACGCTTTTTTAAAATGATTACTTTTATATTGTATAACCTAGTACATGAAAAAATATATCCTGATTACGCTTATAGTTTTTTTACCCAAATATCTTTTGGGTCAATCTATTTTTCAAAAGTATCAAAACAATAAGGAGGTTACCTATGTAAGTATCAGTCCAAAAATATTTCAATTGTTAGGTAGTATGTCTTTGTCTAATGCCGACCCTGAAGCGAATGATTTGTTAGAAATGATAAATGGGATTAAGAGTTTTAAAGCATTAATTACAAGGATCGATTCTATAAGCGATGAAATAAATCTATGGGTAAAGGGTGAAGCCAATTTGAGAGGTCTTGACTTGAAGATATCCATGCAAGAGTCGGATATGGATTTTAGCGTTTATATTAAGGAGGGACAAGTGGAAGGAGAATTTGAAAGTCTATTAATGTTTTCAAAGGGAGTTTCGAGGGTAATACCCGAAGCACAAACCAATGGTAAGAACATAGAGGCTTTGGTTATGTTAATTGAAGGAAAAATAGAATTGGATAAAATTGTAAAATTGATTGAAAGGATGGATTTACCTGGAGGTGATCAATTAAAAATGGCCGGAATTTGACTCTTTCCCTTAGGTTACTCCAATATAGTTAGATGGGGTAATTTCTTTTAACTCTTCCTTTATTTTTTGATCTACTTCGAGATTCTCTATAAATTTATGTATGACTTTTTTATCGATTTTACTATTAGTTCTAGTTAATTCTTTAAGAGCCTCGTAGGGACTAGGAAATTTCTCTCTCCTCAATATAGTTTGTATCGCCTCAGCAACTACTGACCAATTTTCGTTAAGGTCTTTTTCAATCTTGGTTGGATTAACAGTTAATTTTTTGATGCCTTTAAGCATGGATTTTAAGGCAATCAAAATATGTCCGATGGGTACTCCAATATTTCTTAAAACTGTACTGTCTGTAAGGTCTCTTTGCAGTCTTGAAATGGGGAGTTTAGAGGAAAAGAAATTGAGAAGGGCATTGGCGATTCCCAAATTACCCTCAGCATTTTCAAAGTCAATAGGATTTACTTTGTGAGGCATGGCAGAGGAGCCTACCTCATTTTCTTGGATAATTTGATTGAAATAATCCATGGAAATATAGGTCCAAATATCTCTGTTGAAATCAATAAAAATGATATTGATCCTTTTCAATGCATCACATAGTGCTGCCAAACTGTCGTAATGTTCAATTTGAGTTGTGGGGAATGAGTAATCAAGTTCCAAATTTTTTTCTACAAAATTTTTCCCAAAGTTTTTCCAGTTGACGGCTGGATACGCAACTTTATGGGCGTTAAAGTTACCAGTAGCCCCTGCAAATTTAGCAGCATTCTGCACTTGCATTAGACTGGCTTTTTGGATCTCCAATCGATTAGAAAATACAGCAATCTCTTTACCCAATAGGGTAGGAGATGCAGGTTGACCATGGGTCCTAGATAACATGGGGGTTTTAGCGCATTCCTCTGATAGGACTGATAAGGCTTCCAGAACTTCGTCCAAATTTGGAAGGTATATCTTGATGAGCGCTTCCTTTATAGATAGTGGAATAGCAGTGTTATTGATGTCTTGGGAAGTTAGTCCGAAATGAATAAATTCTTTGTATTTACCCAAATCCAACTTATCAAATTCTTTTTTTATGAAGTATTCAACGGCTTTTACGTCATGGTTAGTGATTTTTTCGATTTCTTTGACTTCCTTTGCATCTTCCTCTGAAAAATGCCTATATATACTTCTCAAATCATCGTAAACAGCTATATTAATATGCTCCAGTTCAGGTAATGGTATTTCACAAAGTGCAATAAAATACTCAATTTCAACCCTTACTCTGTAATGGATAAGTGCTTCTTCAGAGAAATATTGAGATAAAGTTTTTGTTTTCCCGCGATATCGCCCATCTATAGGTGAAATTGCATTTAATTGACTGAGTTTCATACAGCTGTTAATGTTTGTAAAGATAAAGCTTCTTGTTTAAAATTAAGTTTAAAATCTTGAGATTTGCCTCACCAAGGATTAAAATCCAGCTCTGATATTGGGTATTTTTTTTGATTCTGGCTCTTATATATGTACTATCCAAGGTTTTTTGATTTGCGAAAAAATATAAAGTTTTATAACATATGCCTATTGAGCTGCTTTTTTGATTACAAAATATCCAAAATACATTTTTATAATGAAGTCAATTTATCTATTTTAAAACTTTTAAAACTTTTTCTTATCAAGTCAGATGCAGATTTGTATTTAGCAATTTTGACAAAGGCTTTCTTTTATTATAATTATTTTGTTGTAAAATATTCATTAATAACTTTGAAAAAACACCATCTAAAATTCTAGTTGGTTAATTTCATATTTTTCCAAAATCAAATTGGCCATAATGTTTTCTATTTTATCTTCTCCAGATCAAGATTTTTTTATTGGTGAGTTAAAATAATTTGGGTTTTGAATTTTAAAGATATTTCTTCGATTTCATCTGCGGATGTGAAAGATAAGGCAAGGATTATCTATTGAGTGACATTTTTATAATTTCAAAATCCGATATTCTTCATAACAGCTGCTGATGGCCTCCAGAATTTGTAAATCATTTGATTCTTGGATAAAAGTATCCGAATAATTACAGTTTCTAAGGATTTCGTTCAGATTAAGACGATCGAGATTGAGGAGTTGGGTAATGATTTCACGATCAAACTTTGAAGCTAAAAGGTTTTTCAGTTCATTGTTTTCCCTCATTTTCTTTAATTTTTTCATTTGGACTCCCTTTTTACCAAATAAATTATTTAAAAAGTCTGCAGGGTTAAAAAGTGCAGCAAAAGTTTTGGAAATGGCATTTGGATTTCTATCACCTCCTTCATATCCACCACCTGGTAATCCTTGAATTCTGTATCGGCCTGCTGAGTTGACCGGAACATTTTTGACATCGATATCCAAATAACCGGTGAGTTGATAGGGGCGTAAAATAATTTCCTCCAACGCATATGCCAATTGAGTGATTTTAAATTTTGAACCTCCAAACTTAATCATGTCTTGGGTAACGGCAACCTGTAGGGACTTATGTCCCAAATAGGAGAAATAAAGAGTATCATTTACTTCCGCTCGAATTTGAAAATTACCTTTTTTATCGGTGGTTGTTCCCTCAATCAAATTGAGGTTGAGTATATGAACGCTTTCCATAGGAAAACCCGTGGATTCATTCTCTACCGTTCCAGTAAGATATTTCTCTTGATCTTGACCTAGGGCCATTATCCCACAAATCATAAGGCCAAAAAAATTAATCCATTTTATCATATTCAATATCACTTCTAAATAAGATTTATTAAAATTAATAAATTCGCCATCAATTTAAATTCTAACTTTTTAGAAATTGAACTAATTTTTGAAATGCTATTGATCTGTGACTGATTTTATTTTTTTCGTACAGGCTCATTTGAGCGAAGGTTGTAGTGTATTTTTCTGGGACAAAAATTGGATCATAACCAAAACCCTTTTCTCCTTGTGGTGTATAAATGATTTTCCCTTTTACAATTCCTTCAAAAAGGTATTCCCTACCGTTTAAAATAAGCGCAATTAGCGTTCTAAATTGAGACTTTCTGTCCGTTAAATCCTTTAGCTCATGGAGAAGTTTACTCATATTGTCTTGAGCATTTTTTTGATTGCCAGCATAGCGTGCTGAGTGAACTCCTGGTTTTCCCCCTAGTGCAGATACTTCGAGTCCACTGTCATCAGCAAAACAATTTTTTTTGAAAGTATTGAAAATCACTCTGGCTTTAATTAATGCATTTTCTTCTAGAGAACTTCCTGTCTCATCAATTTTAGTTTCAAATTTTAATTCTGTTAAACTTTTAACGATAAAGTCGGTAGGTAAAAGTCCATTGATTTCTTCTACTTTGTTTTCGTTGTGGGTGCCAAATATTAGTTCCATTGATATTATTGATTATAATAAGATTCGTTATTGAGAATGGTTTTGGTATGGTAGAGTTGTTCGAGAAAAAACAGCCGTACCATTAGATGGGAAAATGTCATACTAGACAATGCAATTTTTTCATTTCCTTTAGAGTAAACTTCCTCAGAGATTCCAAAAGGCCCCCTGATGACAAAAACGAATCTTTCAAAGGAGCTTCATCTTTTTGAAATTATGTATTTTGCAAAATTTACAGAATCTATTGATTTACCTTTTTCATCCAAAAGTACGATCCAGTCCCCTGGATTAAATTTTTTTAGGATCAATTGTACTTCTTTTTGTCTTTGGAGCTTTTCGCTCATTTTCCCTTTATTTTTTATTTCAGGGATCATTTATATTTCTAGTCGATGATATCTGTTGATTCTATGGGACTAGTCATCTATTGATGAAGCCAATCTTTTATCCTTGGTTTTTCCTACCCATAACACTTTTGTATTCATATTGCAAATCTACAAACTCCAACAGATTTGTTTTATCTTTGAGGAAAGTAAATTTTTTTTGAAAGAAAAGTTAAAAGCTATACCCATTGTCAAAAACCTTGTAGGTTTTTTGGAAGCCATTAAAATCCCTGGATATAATAATTTTTCATTTTATGACCTAGCAGAAATATATACTTCAGGGATTGTTAAAGGAGCTTTATCCTCAAGAGCTGGAAGTATTTCATTCAGTTTTTTCATGGCTCTTTTTCCTTTTTTACTCTTTATACTAAATTTAATTGCTTTTATCCCGATTGAGAATTTTGATGGTGTTCTTTTCAATTTTATTGAACTCTTATTGCCTCAAGAAAGTCAAAGTTTTTTTACGGATATTTTTAACGATATACGTAAAAAACAACGTACAGGACTTCTTTCCTCTGTTTTCCTATTGTCCATTATTTTAACAGCTAATGGGGTAAGTTCTATTTTTTCAAGCTTTGAGGGGTCATATCATGTGGAACTCTCGCGTTCATTTATTCGACAATATTTGTACTCCATGATGGTAGGAGTTTTATTGGCTTTATTGTTATTAGTTGGGGTAACTGCACTTATATTTTTTGAGATATTTATATTCAGTAACCTTGATAAATTAATACCCAGTGAAATCAATTGGATCAGATTGGGTCAATTGTTTTTTTATACAATTTTAATTTATATTTCAGTTGCCATTTTGTATTATTTTGGAACTATAGAGGGTAAAAAAACTCATTTTTTTTCACCGGGTGCCCTGATGAGCTGTTTACTTATTTTACTTACTACCTATCTGTTTGGAGTTTATATAGAAAATTTTTCTAGATACAATCAATTATATGGATCTATAGGAGCCTTATTGATTTTTCTATTTTACATATGGCTTAATTCAAGTGTATTACTTCTTGGTTTTGAATTGAATGCTACCCTGAATCGACTTAAAAACAGTGAAGAAGAGGCCTCTTCATAATAAGCAAAGTTGTATTTTTAATCAATGCAGTATTTCGCAGATGTTTTGCTTCCTCTTGCATTGGGTAAACCCTTTACTTATGCAATAACCCCCGAGGATTATGGTGTTCTAAAGCCAGGTTTTCGCGTTGCGGTTTCTTTTGGTAAATCAAAAGTATATACAGGCGTGGTTGTAAAACTACATAAGAATCCCCCGCAGCGCTATACCCCTAAGTTTATTGAAATGCTCATGGAGGATTCTCCTATTGTGACGCCAAAGCAACTTGAATTTTGGGAATGGCTTTCCAAGTATTATCAGAGCAAATTGGGTGATATTTTACGAGCGGCATTGCCTACCACTTTTTTACTAGAAAGTGAGACGATTGTTGTAAGAAAAGAAATATCTGAGGATGATAAAAGTGAGCTTAATGATGATGCTTTTTTAGTTTATGAGGCATTGGAGGTAAAAGCGCTGAGCATCAAGGAGATTATTGAAATCTTAGGAAAAAAAAGTGTTTTGGGAGTTTTAAATAATATGTTTACCAAAGGGGTAGTTGATATTCATCAAAAACTCAACGAAAAATATAAGCCTAGACTGGTTCGATACATCAGATTATCCAATACTTTATTGAAGAATAAAAATTTTGAGGGTGTTTTTGATTCGTTGAGAAATGCTCCTATGCAAAAGCATTTGTTGATGGGTGTTTTTGATCAAAATCCTCAAGGTGATGAATGGAAAAAAGCGAAAGAGCTCCTAAAAAAGACTGGTTCGGGATCCTCGGCCATGAAAGGATTGATTGAAAAAGGTATTCTAGAGGAGCAATCTTTTCAGCAAGATCGTTTGTTATACGATTTCAAAAAAATAAATCCAGTAAGGACTCTGTCGGAAGCTCAAAAAGCGGCACTTGATAAAATTATCTCCACCTTTGAAGACAAATCCGTAGTGTTATTTCAGGGGGTAACTGGCTCTGGAAAAACTGAGGTTTATATTGAGTTGATCAATCGAGCTTTGGAGAGAGGACAACAGGTTTTATATTTATTACCTGAAATATCTCTAACACCTCAAATGGTGAGACGGTTACAAGAACGATTTGGTCCAGAAGTTACGGTGTATCATTCGAAATTTTCTATCCATGAGCGAACTGAGGTTTGGAGAAATATCCTTGAAAAAAAACCCAATGCTAAGATCATTGTGGGCACGCGTTCAGCACTTTTTCTTCCTTTCAATGATCTGGGTTTGATCGTGGTGGACGAGGAGCATGAATTGTCCTATAAACAGTTTGATCCATCTCCTCGCTATAATGCCAGAGACAGTGCTGTAGTATTGGCTGGTATTCACCTTGCAAAAGTGTTATTAGGTTCTGCAACCCCAGCTGTGGAAAGTTCATTTAACCATATGATAGGTAAATATGGTTGGGTTAAACTTAGAGAGCGATATGGCCAAGTGGCATTACCAGAAATTATGACGGTAGATTTAAAGTCAGCTTACAAAAAGAAGCAACTAAAGGGTGGTTTTTCCAAAATATTGGTTCAGGAGATAGAACAAACATTGGCAATGGGAAAGCAAATTATACTCTTTCAAAATCAAAGAGGCTATGCTCCTGTTTTGGAATGTTTGGATTGTGGTCATATGCCTCAATGTCATCAGTGTGATGTGACACTTACCTATCATCAGTATTCGGATCAACTCAAATGTCATTATTGTGATTATCATATTGCAGTGCCTAAGAAGTGTTATGCCTGTGGATTGACTAACTTGTCCACTAAAGGTATGGGGACACAAAAGATAGAGGAAGAGGTGGCTGAGCTTTTCCCAATGGTTAAAGTGGCTCGAATGGATTGGGATACAACCCGGGGTAAATGGGCTTTTGATAAGTTGATTGATTCTTTTGCTTCCCAAGAAATTAAAATTTTGGTAGGTACACAGATGATTATCAAGGGATTGGATTTCCAAAATGTTCATTTGGTAGGGGTACTGAATGCGGATCATTTATTGAATTTTCCAGATTTTAGGGCCCACGAAAGAACTTTTCAAATGCTCAGTCAGGTGGCAGGTAGAGCAGGAAGGAAGGATGTAAGAGGAAAAGTATTAATCCAAACCTATCAACCCAATCATGCCATCATTCAACAGGTGATAGATGGAGACTATAAAAAAATGCTAGAGCAGCAATTGAAAGATAGAAAAGAATATTACTACCCTCCTTTTGCGAGACTGATTAGGATTGTGGTTAATCACAGAGATATGGAAACGGTTAAAAAAGCGAGTCAGTGGATTGTTAATGTTTTGCTTCAATCAGAATATGGACAGGTTTTAGGGCCTGTTTTTCCCTCTATTGCTAGGGTTAGGAACCGTTACCGGATGCAAATCATGGTAAAAATTACTAGTGACAAATCAAGAGAAAGGGTGAAGCAAATTATCCAAAAAACACTGGAAGGATTTGTGTCTATATCTCAATTTAGGGCTTGCAGAGTTAATTTAGATGTTGATCCTTATTGAAAATTGATGAAATTTTCTTTAAAAACCTCTTTTTGTTTTCTGCTAAGGGGCAGAACTTCTCCGTCAGTATTTACGTTTCTGGCAGTGTAATTAATTACTTTTTTTAGATTGACAATGTATGATTTGTGGATTCTAATAAACTGGTTTTCAGGGAGCTTGTCTAAAAAAGATTTCATGGTTGAGAGAACCATATAATTTTTATTTTTAGTCACTACTTTTACATAATCACCCATAGCCTCAATCCAGCGTATGCTCCTAGCCTCTAGCTTTTCGGATTTATAATTACATTTGAAATGTACCAAATATTCTTTCTTTTTTTGAATAATTTTTTGGCATTCAATTCTGTTTATGAGTCTTTCAATAGAATTCTTGAAGCGATCTTTTGTAACAGGTTTAAGTAAACAGTCCATGATACCCATGTCATAAGATTTAATGGCATCCAAGGGCTTTTTGGTAAGTAAAATGATTTGAATGTCGTCTTTGAGTTGATTTACAAACTCAAAACCGTTATAAACAGGAAGATCAGCAGAAACAATAGCAAAATCAACAGTGTTGTAATTAAGATATTCTTTTGCATGAATGGCACGAGTAAATTTTGCCTTCAAATTAATATTTGAAAAATGTTTTAAAACTTGAAGTAAATGTAAACTGTCTAATGGATTTGAATCAATGTAGATGTAGTTTAGTTTCATATTGGGGCTTAATTATTTACAATGATTCTTTCAAATTTAAAAATATTTTTTAAAAAATAAGTATTCTCTTGGTGTAATTTAATGATTCACTTATTTTTGCATTCCTTAAACATTATTATATGAATCATTATGAAACTGTTTTCATTCTCAATCCCGTTCTTTCTGACACTCAGATAGAGGAAGCAGTTAAAAAATACGAAGTACTTTTAAAATCCTATAAGTGTAAAATTGTTCACAAAGAAGATTGGGGACTAAAAAAACTCGCATTCACTATCCAAAACAAAAACAGTGGCTTTTATCACTTGTTTCAGTTTGAAGGAACAGGTGAAGTAGTCAATCCGTTGGAGGTAGAATTTCGAAGAGACGAGAGAGTCATGCGTTTCCTTACTGTAAAACTTGACATTCATGCTCGAGAATGGGCTGTTAAGAGAAGAAGAAAAAATAAATCTAAAGCATAATAAATATGTCAAAAATTGATGAACAATCGAGTGGTAAAAAAGAAGGGGAAATTAGGTATTTAACTCCTCTTAATATCGATACCAACACTAAAAAAAAATATTGTAGATTCAAAAGATCAGGTATAAAGTATATAGATTATAAAGACCCTGATTTTCTTCTGAAATTTGTAAACGAGCAAGGGAAAATTTTACCAAGGCGATTAACAGGAACATCATTGAAGTATCAAAGAAAAGTTTCTGTAGCGGTCAAAAGAGCGCGTCACCTTGCCTTGATACCTTACGTAGGCGATCTACTCAAATAAATCCTGAAAGTAATGCAAATCATATTAAAAGAGAACGTAGAAAATCTTGGCTTTAAAGACGATTTAGTAAAAGTCAAAAATGGATATGGCAGAAATTACCTAATTCCTGAAGGGAAAGCAATATTGGCAACCACGATTGCTAAAAAGGTATTAGCCGAAAACATTAAGCAAAAAGCTTTCAAGGAAAAAAAGATTATTGACGATGCTACAACATTGGGTGAGAAGATAAAAGCGCTAGAGGTTATCATTCCCTGTAAAGTCGGAAGTGGAGACAAATTATTTGGGTCGGTGTCTGCTGCAGATTTGGTGAAAGCCTTAGAAGCAAAAGGACATGAAATTGAAAAAAATGCAATAGCTATTCCTGGAAGAACAATTAAACGTTTGGGAAGCTATGAGGCCAAAATCAGATTGCATAGAGAGGTCTCCATTCAATTTCCTTTTGAAATTATTCCTGAAAAAAAATAACTTTTTATTTATATCTAGACCCCACCTTGTGTGGGGTTTTTTTTTGATTTGACTTTATGAAATACGTTCGATTAACCAATGAACAATTTGAAACCCTCCACAAAGAGTTTACCCTTTTTTTGGCAACTCAGTCAATTGATAAAAAACAATGGGATACAATCAAAAAAGAAAATTCTAAGCTAACAGATGAATTATCGGATGATTATAGTGATATGGTTTGGGATCATTCTTTAGAAAAAATAACCTATCTCGAAAATCAAAGTGACCACCACTTGTTTTTACTAAAATATGATAGTGCTCAAATAGATTTAATATTGATTCGATTGGAAGAGGATTGTCGCTATCTAATAGACAAAAAATATAAAAACTGGTTGGCTAAACATTTGTCAGATCCTAGAGTGTTAATTTTTGAGTTGAGTAAAACTTTTGAAGAGGGTTTGAAAAAAGAAAAGTATAATCTGATCAATAAGGGTGCTGTGGTGTCTGATGGGAAAACCTTTGAGTACTTAAAAAGTTTTCTTTCAAAATAATAAGAATTGTTTCATCTTTGCTCTATATCATTGATATATGTCGATCGTAAAACCATCAACTCCTAAAGGAACACGAGATCTTTCTCATGCAGTCTTGGCTAAAAGAAATTATCTGAAGGCGCATCTTATTTCGGCTTTCGAAAACTATGGTTTTCAATCTATTGAAACCCCATCTATAGAGCGTTCAGAGACACTATTGGGTAAATATGGTGATGAAGGAGATCGTCTGATTTTTAAAATTTTAAACTCTGGTGATAAGGTTAAAAATGCTGATTTAGAGGCTTTACGAAATGGTGAATTGTCAAAATTTACTAATTCATTATCCCAAAAGGCGCTTCGCTATGATCTCACAGTACCTTTTGCTCGTTATGTTGCACAATATCAAAATGATATTCAATTCCCCTTTCGACGATATCAGATGCAAACGGTATGGAGGGCCGAAAGACCTCAGCATGGGAGGTTTCAAGAGTTTTTACAATGCGATGCCGATGTTGTAGGGGAGCGTTCCCTTTGGCAGGAAGTCGAGGGAGTACTTTTATATGACCGTGTTTTCTCAAGACTTAAACTCAAAGAGGTTAAAATAAACCTCAATCATCGAAAAATTCTGGCTGGTATTGCTCAATATATAGGTGCAGAATCTCAATTGATTGATTTTACCGTAGCATTAGACAAATTGTCTAAAGTCGGCATAGACAGAGTAGTAAATGAACTCGAATCCAAAGATTTTTCAGCCGATGCTATTCAGCGCTTAAAGCCTTTTCTCTCTTTGGAGGGAGACTTTGAAACCCAGTTAGGTGTAGTTTCTAAATCTCTAAAATACATTAACATAGCTCAACAGGGTATTGACGAACTCAGATTTATCTACAATGAATTAAATAAACAATACCTAAACGCGGTATCCCTCACTTTTGATGTAACGTTGGCTAGGGGCTTAAATTATTATACAGGTTTGATATTGGAGGTTATGCCTCCCAAAGGAATTAAAATGGGTTCTCTAGGAGGAGGAGGTCGTTATGACAATCTCACTGATTTATTTGGGTTAAAGAACACCAGTGGTTTTGGAATTTCATTTGGATTTGATCGTATATTTATGGTTTTAGAGGAATTGGATTTGTTTCCAAATACGCTTAACAACAATACCAAAGTCCTATTTTTGAATTTTGGAGATGAGTCTGCCAGTTTTTGTTTTGATAAGCTCACTAAATTAAGAGATCAAGATTTTCCATGTGAGCTATACCCCACCCCTGCGAAGCTTAAAAAACAGATGAATTACGCTAACCAAAGGTCTATTCCTTATGTTGTGATGTTGGGGTCAGATGAATTGCAAAAAGAGATTTTTGTAATTAAAAATATGTCAACTGGTACTCAGTCCGAGCACGCTATTTGGCAAATCTCAAAAGTCTTGCTGGAATTGGATTAGTTGAGCTTTTCCATATTTGAATTTTTGTACTTTTCAAAAGGTTGTTTTAGCAGACTCCATACTTGTGTATTTTTAACTTTATCGGGAAAAACATCAACGCCATATACAATACTTTCTCTTTCATAATAGCTAAAAGTTCCAAGAAGTCTATCCCAAATTGAAAAAATGTTCCCGTAATTGGTATTGGTATAAGGTAAGCGATAGTGGTGATGAATTTTATGCATATCTGGTGACACCATAAAATAACTGATCCAACGATCTACTTTTTTGGGGAGCTTTATATTGGCGTGGTTGAATTGGCTTGATAAAACTGATAAGGCTTGATAAATCATTATTATTCCTATGGAGGTGCCCAACAAAAAAACACCTGTAAGAGTAAAAAAAATTCTCACAACACTCTCTAGTGGGTGGTGTCTGTTTGCAGTTGTGGTATCAACATTTGGATCACTGTGGTGAACTAAGTGAATTTTCCACAAGGGTTTAATTCTGTGTTCAGTATAGTGTGGGAGGTAGGCGCCCACAAGATCTAAAATTAAAACACCCAAGAATAATTCCATCCAAAGGGGAAGATTGGGAATACATTGTAGTAATCCAAAATTGTTGTTGACAGTCCAGTCGGAGGCACTCAATAGTAAAAAAGCCATTGAGAAGTTGATTATAATTGTGCTGATTGTAAAAAAGATATTGGGCAGAGCATGGAACCATTTTTTGTAATTGAATTTAAATAATGGGAAGAACCCTTCCATGAACCAAAAAAAAGAGATTCCACCTATCAGCAATAAACTTCGGTGTAGTGCAGGAATATTTTCAAAATAGTTTATGATCTCATTCATATACACATTATATATATAAAACTAACTATTTTTTTTCAATCACGTGAGTTAGAGGATTTTAATAATAAAGATTAAAAAATGTAGTAAATCTAAAATCTATTCTTCTGATTCTGAAGAAACTTCAGTAGCTTTATTACTTCCTATTTCTCCAAGAGTAAAACGAACAGCAAGTTCATGACTTTTTAGATTCAAACCAGACAAGGTAACGTCTCTAAAGCTGTCGTATGCGTAGCCTATGCTGATGTTTTCTCCTACTGATACCGCCGCTAAAAATGAGTAAACAGAGGCTGATTTAAACGAAATTCCAATTTCAAATTTATTGAGGTAGGAAACCCATCCATTAAAGTCAATAGAGTTGGGGAGTCCTTTACCTTTTCTATACATCAAATTGGGTTTGATGGAAAAATTTTCGGTGATATTGAACTGACCACCTCCTGAAAGATAGATATGAATCCTTTCTCTAGATTGAACCTCTATGTCGTCATCTCTTTTGGAATTAAATAACCTTGGTATCGAGCCAGATAACCAAAAACTACTCTTTTTAAATAAAAACCCTACGCCCATATTTGGGATAAATCTACTTAAAGATTTTTGTGCTGGATCAGGAAGTTGAGAAAAACCTGAAAGTGGACTAGGATCAGCACTGTATGAATTTCCACCTCCTTTAATCCCCAAAAATAAGTTACTGTCATCTCCTAATGTAAGCCTATAAGAAAAATCAATTGTAACCATCGTTTGATTTTCAATGAATATTTTGTCGGAAATAATTGATAAACCAATTCCAACATTATTCTTTCTAGATTGAGAATAAGAGAGTCCCGTTGTTTTTGGACTTTCGTCTATACTATTCCATTGATTCCTTGATGTTAGAGAAAAAACATGCTTTCCTTCAGATCCTGCAAAAGCGGGATTGATCAGATTCATATTATACATGTATAATGATAGATAACCATCTTGCTGGCAAAATAGTAATAATGGAAACAGAAAAAATAGACAACGTAAAATCATCAATTATCTAGCTAAATAGATAACACCCTGATAATCAGGACTACCATTCCTATTAAAATCAATTAAATAATAATAACTTCCCTCCGGAAGGTCTTCATTTTTAAATTTTCCAGACCATTCATTTTGATAATTAATCTGATTAAAAATTAATTGCCCAGATCTGTTGTATATCCATACTTCGTTATCATTGTAACGTACAAATGCGTCGTCTGCCCATTGATCGTTTATGCCATCTCCATTGGGCGAGAAAAAGTCAGTTATTTCTAGTTCAATAGACGCATAATC
>CENP01037477.1_pt1 | contig 27863 bp, 29 predicted proteins | sample 361281 | NCBI WGS metagenome assembly CENP01 (sample SAMEA2591122, study PRJEB7988) | marine metagenome | biome: marine biome (ENVO:00000447); feature: deep chlorophyll maximum layer (ENVO:xxxxxxxx); material: saline water (ENVO:00002010), including plankton (ENVO:xxxxxxxx) | depth 70 m | reverse complement strand
GTAGCAACGGAAAAAGCCCCTGAGGCAGTTGCTGCTCCTTTTATGGCAGGGCTTGCAGCATCTTTGGCTCCTTCAAGGAATTTCCCTGCTTTGAGTCCGCTATCCACGGCAGAATTTACAGATTGACCTGTAGTGACTCCTTTTTGAAGACCTCTCCCTGCAAGTCGTCCGAGTGCTCCATATCTCTGATTGCCTTCGCTGTCAGCATATCGTCCTTCTTTTACATTATTCAATTCCTCTTTTGCCTTGTCTGCACCTAAAGCACTGCCAACCTGACTAGCAGCGGAAGATAGGGTTTTTGAAATACTGGATCCATTTTGTTCTCCTTCCTCACCGGCTTCTTTTTTTCTCGAAAAAAGACCTGTGATGCTATCTTTTATTGATTTTAATTGAACGGTGTGGTTGCTTTCATCTGCCAATTGTTGCATTTGGTCAACTTCGGGAGAATTAAAGTTGTTATTTGCATCGGAAGAAGGCTGGAGTTTTTTCTTTTCTTTATGGGAATAAAACCGCACGATGAGAATTAAAAGTTTAAATATAAAGAATTAATTGCATTACAAGCTCAATTCAACTTTTTTGACAAAAAATGAATTAACAGAATTGAATATAAAATCCTGAACAAGCAAATCGTTCTCCAATTGATCATAACCAAGTAAAAGTGTGGATCGATAACTTATGAAATATTGTTCATTTTCTTGCGTGAAAACCAAAAAGCCAGTATCTGAATTTAAATTTAGTTTGTTTAGAACTTGGTATAATTCATTACTTGGTTGGAGAAAGGGTTGCGGAAAGGTGGCGAAAACATTGAGATAAATACTATCATCAAGTTTTGAGAAAATAAGTGCGAACTGAAGATCCGTATCTTCTCTGTTGGAAGAAAAAATGATGGTACCTACATCTAAACTGTCCACTTTTTTATCTTCATGGATTTTAAAATTCAGTTCTTTTAGATTTTTATATAAAAACTGTTTCATATTCATAAAATTATCTTCCAAACTCTATCATTGCTATTTCCACTGCGGTACTCCATTTTGTGTTGCCAGTGCTTGTTTTGTTTTTAATGTCAGTAGCGGTTGTATCAATAGAGGCTTCATCACTTAAACCTAATCTCTTTTGAACAGAACTGATTTCTAAGACTCCTTTCACAAGTGTCATATCGCCTTGATGTCTTTGGAGGGTTCTTTCCAGCTCGTTGTCAAAAGAGCTTTTGTCCAATAGGCTAGGATTATCTCGTCTTTCTTTGGCAAGTTTAAGTGCAACTTTTAGTTTTTCTACGGAAATTTCTTGTCCGCCTTCACCCAAATCGTGCATAAGTTTGACGGGCAGGTCCCCAGTCCCCATAATTGACTCAATGCCAACTGCTCCCGGTATATTCCTCAGAACGGTTTCGACCATTTGTCTTTTTCTAAAAGTTTTTCCCATCTTTTCTCGAGTTCTTTGCCAGAAGGTTAGGTGTTTAACTTCATCAAATAGCTTAGCTACTAGATTACGATGCATTTCTCCAAGTTGGCTGATATTTTCCAAATTAAAATCTGGAACTTCCGAACCAGTGCCAGCATTGTATGTTGTCAAAAATGACTCCAGTTGGTTTTTTGCCAAATTTAAATTTGTTAATTCGCTATTTTCTGCTTCGTTTCTTTCTGCAGGGTTTTTCGCTATCAAGGTTTGATAACGTTCTTTATTCCTTGACCAGAAATCTCCTTTTCGGATTAAATTTCTCAAGGGTTTGCCAGAACCCATTTCTAGCCCAATAATATGGTCTATTTGATTGTCTGTTAATTCTACCTCAATTACTGAATCTATCCCTAGCCGTTCGAGTCTGTAGTTTCTAAAACCTTTATAGTGTTCTATCCCAAAATGCACAATGGTTTGAGCAGCACCAATTATTTTATCTGCGGCATCAAAAGCAGGACCGCCGCCGGCAAAGCTTCCGATGCAAGCAGTTAGATGTCTAAGAAAATCAAATATGCCTTCACCTAATTTTATTTTGGCTCTCCTTCCTGCTTCGGCGACAATCTTTTTTTCTTCCTCTTCCAAAACAGACTCACCGTGTGTCTGGAATTTGGCAACTGCGCTTATGGCGTTGATAGATTTAAAGACAGCAATCGCAGATTTAAACGCATCAATACCTGCCCCTACACCCGGCCAAAATTCTCCTCGATCGATGCCTTGTGCTTTTTCTCCTAGTTCAACAAAATTTGTAATAGATTTTCCAAAACTCGCAAGGGAATTTACACCATCAGCTATTTTCCCGGATCTGTATGCTTCTCGAGCTTCAAGGATGGAATCTTTGGCTGCAAATAAACCATCAAATAAACCGCCTGTTTCGAAGCTTGCGCCTTCAGTAGCTTTTATTGCTCCTGAGGCTTCTGCCGCTTTTATCCCACCCTGAATGGCATCATTACCAGTATTGGATATTTCCGAAGTTGTTTCGATTGTATCCCCTTTAAGCTGACTTACAAGTTGGGTGGTTTTAACAATATTTTTGTCTTCTGCAGCGGTAGAATCACTTGGCGAATTCAACGCGTCATTTCCAAGCTTAGTGGCTTCATTTTCTAACGTGCTGTCGTCATTTATTTGCTCTCCATTTACAGAATTGTTGGGTTTGACTCTTCCCTCTTTTTGTTGGACTACATGACCCAACTCATGGGGAAGGTGTTTACTTTGGCCAGGAGCCAAGTGAATATTGTTCCCTTTTGCAAATGCATGGGCATTCAACTGGGAAGGTTCAGGGGAGTTGTAATGAACTTTTACATCGCTTAAATCAATGCCTGTGTTTGATTCCATGCCACTTTTTAGAGTGTTTGGCAAACCTGTCCTATTTTTTGCAGCCTCCTTTAGTCCGCTCAATTGGGCGGATTGGTTGGATTTGTCTGCAAATCTTTGAATTAAGGATAGCTCACTATCACTTAGTCTCCTTGCTTTGTTTCCCTCCACAAAGTCATTTTCCTCCTGATGGTTAGTATTGCTTGTTTTGCTTTCTCTATTTTGTAGAGTTGAATTCATATATTAGAATAGAGCCAGCCTGGACTGATACGAAATTAGCATAAATTATTCTGATTTGGTTTTTTTTTAGGAGATAAATCCATTTAGAATTCAATCCTTATAAAACAGAAAATCACGCAACAATTTAATAACTTTTCCTTGTAGAAAAATTGAAGAAAGAATTGGGTGTTTTTTTTAGGTCCCTGCCAGGCCCATTTGCCTTGTAAGCCCCTTTTCCCTAACTTGCAGCAAATGTTTTTTACCCCAAACAAGCATTTTGTGTTACAAACAGCTATGAAAAAGCGAGCAGCCAAACACAAAACAAACACACTTTCTTTGACCTCAATCACAGCGCTTTTTGCTCTGTGGTACAAACAAAAAAAACCACAATTTCAACAAATTACCTTGGCTGTTTTTTTGCTTCTGTTTTGCCCGTCTTGTGCAATGTATTATACGCAAACATGCCCACCCATAAGTGTTCACGAAGAACAGCAGATACAGGTAGAGGGTGGTGTGAGTATACCATCTGCGCTTTTGCCTGGGGCAAGTGTCGGTTTATCCTGTTGCCTAAGCGAAAAAATGAGGGCTCAAGTTTATGGGCGTCTTCTTTTGAATGGAGTAACCCATTCTCAAGCACTTTTGGGACATGAATTTAAGTTCAAAAACAAATCTTGGTTAACCTTATCGGGAGGATTTGCTCATGGTAGAATCAAATCAGAATATTCTGCGAATGGTCCTTTTGGGGGAAGCCTAACTTCCATTAAAGGAAATTACCAGTCCTTGTTGGGTAAGATTCAGTTCATGAAGTCTTATTCAAGTAAAAACAATTTGGGAAATTGGGGGATTAGCCTAACCAGCACCAAGTAAGTCAGCCAGTCTCTGTAAGTGACTTGGCCTTGGAATCAGGCACCTATTACTTAACCGTTGTAGGGAAGAATGCCATTGCACATAAAAAGGTACTTGTGGAACAAAACTTATAATACCTAGCAAAAGGTCGGTTTCAAACCGGCCTTTTTTTATCCTCTAACCATAACGAATGCGAGGTATAGGGCGTAGATAAATAAAAAAGCGAGTCCCTTCCAGCGGGTCAAACGACTTTTACCCCCAAACAACAAACTCAAAAAAACAAGCAATACCGAAGCCATAAATACAGCCAAATCTGTATGCACCATTGGCTTAAAAGGAATGGGCCTAATGGCTGCGCTTAAGCCCAGCACCCATAAGATATTGAATATGTTTGAGCCCAGAACATTTGCCAAAGCAATGTCCGCATTTTTTTTGGAGGCGGCCACGGCAGATGTTACCAATTCCGGCAAACTGGTACCAATGGCAACAATACTCAAACCAAGCAATTCATTGCTCCATCCCAAACTGCGGGCCATCTGCTCGGCTCCGTCAACAACCCATTTTCCACCCCAATAAAGCCCCAAAGCACCCACAAAAATCATCACAGAAGATTTTAAAAAATGCCCTTGCACATCACTTCGCTTTTCTTGTAGCAACTCTTCTTTTGATGACCGGACAATGAACAATAGAAACAAAACGAAAAAGCCCATCAAAACAAACCCGTCTAAGCGACTAATATTCATAGCCTTATCAAATGATGCAAAAGATGTGCTAACCAAAAAACCTAAGAGTAGCGCAGCAAGCATGTTAAAAGGAATTTGATATGTAAGGACGTTTCGCTGAACAGCAATTGGGTGTATGATTGCAGAAACGCCCAAAATTAAGAGTATATTGGATATGTTGCTTCCCACAACAGTTCCTACGGCTAAGCCACCATTTCCACTTAAACTGGCATTCAAGTTGACCAGCAATTCGGGCAATGAAGTGCCCAAAGAAACCACAGTAAGCCCTACCACAAAATCAGAAACGCCAAGCCTTTTGGCAATGGATTGTGAACCTTCTACCAGCCAATCGGCACCCTTTATTAGGAAAACAAAGCCCAATACAAAAAGAAAATAAAGCGTCATGGCTTTTCAAAGATGAAGATAAAAAAGAAAACTAGGTCAATGGGTTCATTTCTATACTCCATTCATAATCATCCGGGTTTTTTTCATGAAAGAATTTTTCCAAAGCAATGCTTTCAGAAGCAGCTCGAAAATAAGACCGGTGTTTCTGATTATTCCCCCTTTTTGACCATGTTATGGTAAAGCTGTATTTGACTGGTTTTTTTTGGTGTTCTTCTAAATAGGTCAACATTTTCTGTAAACAATCAATAGAAGAATTTCCTAACACCGTGTGAAACAACATGTAGTCTTGGTGTTTGGGGTTGTAGGTCAACAAATTCAATTTTACAGTTTGCTCAGAACTACTGATATTTATGTGGTAATCAAAAGCAGCATATACCCCGTTGTCTGCCCTCAAAATTTCGGAAATCTCATATTCAAGCTTAATTTGCAAGCTCTTATCATCTGTTTTTTTCATTAGACCAAAAGTATGCTAAACGAAGAATATTTTATGACACAAGCTTTAAAATTGGCAGAAAGGGCCAAAGAAGAAGACGAAGTGCCCATTGGAGCATTGGTGGTCCTAAACAAGCAAATCATAGGAAAAGGCTACAATCAAGTAGAAAAGCTGAAGGACCCAACTGCCCATGCAGAAATGTTGGCCATTACTGCGGCCACCCATTATTTGGGATCCAAATATTTAAATGAATGTGAAATATATATTACCCTTGAGCCTTGCGTAATGTGCTATGGCGCCATTGTTCATGCACGAATTCCTAAGGTTCATTTTGCTTTGCACGAACCCAAAACCGGATTTACTCAACACATCATCAAGCCCAAATTGGACTATACATTGGGCGTACATCAAGAAAAAAGCCAAAGCCTTATGCAAGATTTTTTTCAAAAACTAAGGAAGGGATAAGCAAAATCTACTCTTTATTTGCAACATGCGAAGAATATACACCATTCTATTTTTTGGCCTATTGGTTTCTTGTGCCAATAAGCAAGAAGAATCAGTTGACCAAACAACCCCTCAGCAAAAAGACAGCACCAGCCAATTGCCTGAAGGAATCTATGCACATTTCACAACGAACAGAGGAGAATTTTCGGTAGAGTTAAATTACAAAGAAGCGCCGCTAACTGCATCGAACTTCATCGCCTTGGCAGAAGGAAACATGCCAAATACAGCCAAAAGTGATGGGGTACCCTATTTTGATGGACTCACTTTTCATCGTGTCATATCCAAAGTAAATGGAGACGGCAACGACTTTATGATTCAAGGTGGAGATCCGCAAGGTACAGGATCAGGAGGCCCTGGTTATTCGTTTAAAGATGAGTTTTCACCCAATTTAAGCAACACCCAAGGGACAATCAGTATGGCAAACTCTGGAGTCAACACCAATGGAAGTCAGTTTTTTATCAATTTGGTAGACAATACACGTCTAGATTTTAACAAAGACCCCATCACTTCAAAACATGCAGTTTTTGGAAAAGTAGTTAGTGGCTTTTCGATTGTTTATAATACCATTCAAGGAGATGTAATGCAGAAAGTTGTGATCGAAAGAGTGGGCGAGGAAGCCAAAAAATTTGATGCCCTGCAGACCTTCAACGATTTAAAATAATGCACATTCAGAAAAAAAATTACCTAAACAAGTCTGTATTGATTCGTGTTGATTTCAATGTCCCTATTAAAGACGGGCAAATAACAGATCAAGCCAGAATGGTGGCTGCATTGCCAAGTATAAAAAAGGTACTTGAAGATGGGGGAAAGGCAATTTTGATGTCCCATTTGGGACGGCCAAAAGGGGAAAAAAAATCTGAATTTTCGCTGAAACCCCTTGTTGAAGAATTACATTACCTATTGGGAGTACCAGTAAATTTTGTGGAAGATTGTATTGGTCCTGTGGTAGAGCAAGCGGTAAAAGAAACACCTTTTGGCGAAGTGCTACTGCTGGAAAACCTGCGGTTCTATTCAGAAGAGAAAAAAGGGGACATAAGCTTTGCGCAATCCCTTTCAAAACTCGCAGATGAATACATCAATGATGCTTTTGGCACAGCTCACCGTGCCCACGCAAGCACCTCTGTGGTGGCCCAATTTTTTCAAGATAAAAAAGCATTTGGCTTTTTAATGGCTAAAGAAATTGAAAATGCGAGGAAAATTTTGGAATCACCACAAAAACCCTTTGTTGCCATTATGGGCGGAGCTAAAGTGTCAGACAAAATATTGATTATAGAAAATTTGTTGCCCTTGGTTGATCATCTAATTATTGGAGGAGGTATGGCCTACACCTTTATTAAGGCCCAAGGTGGAGAAATAGGCAATTCTCTTTTGGAAGAAGATCGCGTGGAATTATGCAACAAAATTTTAGCAAAAGCCAAAGAAAAGGGTGTGCATATCCATTTGCCTGAAGATACTTTGGTTGCTGATGCTTTTGCTGAGGAAGCCAACAAAAAAACAATCAATAGTCGAGAAATCCCACACGGATATATGGGTCTTGACATTGGCCAAGAGGCAATAAAAAAGTATGTGCACATCATACAAGACGCGCAAAGTATCTTGTGGAACGGCCCAATGGGGGTTTTTGAGATGAAATCTTATGAAACTGGTACACTAGAGTTGGCCAAAGCCATTGCGAAGCAAACCGAAGAAGGTGCCTATTCGCTTATTGGCGGTGGGGACTCTGCAGCGGCAATAAAACAGTTGGGTTTTGAAGAAAAAGTTAGCTATGTTTCCACTGGTGGCGGAGCGTTGCTTACTTATTTTGAAGGAAACGGTTTGCCAGGCATAGAGGCCATTACCAAATAAAAAAAATACAAAGGTAAAGGCTATTTATTTGCGTCTGCATAGGCAAATACTTTCTTTAAAATCTCTGAGCTTCTTTCGGTAGGATTGGCTCTTATTTTATTTTCTTCCTTTTGCACTACATCAAAAATTGCACTTATTGCTTTTTGGGTTACGAAAGCATTCAAGTTTGGGTTTATTTTTTGTTGTGTGGTAGGCAATTTGTTGTAGATGGTAAATACATCGGTCCAATATTTGGTGGCTTGAGCTTGATCCAAAGCACCTTGAATTTCTGGAGAAAACTTTTGAACCAAATCTTTTGAAGTGTTCTGCTTTAAATAATTTGTTGCCGCCCCATTTCCGCCTTTTACAATATTGATGGCATCTGTTATGGTCATGTCTTGAATGGCTTTTTTAAATATAGGCCCTGATTGCCTAACGGCATTTTCTGCGCCTTGATTGATGGCGGTAATCATATTGTCAACAAGCGCTCCTTCACCTAAATTACGCAGTGTTTTCTCTACTTTTTGTGCATCTGAAGGAAAGGGAATTTTGTACTGGAAGCTATTTAAGAAGCCATTTGATTTACCCAATAAACCAGTACTGTTTTGGACTCCCTTTTCAAGGGCCTGTTTAAGGCCAGAAATGGCTTCTTTTTCAGTGATGCTTGTGCTGGTAGTTTTGTCTACTGCCTCAAGTACTTCATACAAAGAATCACAAGAAAAGAAGGTGACCGTAAAAACAAGAATTAATAAAGCCTTAGGCCACTTAAGGTCTATTTGAATTGTATATGGTTTTTTCATAATTTTTAAAGTCATTTATAAGTGCATTGAACAACATTTCACCTATATATCGGGCACCTTCTGGGTTGAAATGGGTATAGTCCTTTGCAGCCAAAGGAGGTTTTCTTTTCACCCAAGAAAGCATGGCGTTTTGGCCACCCATGTTCTCGTATAAATCCCAAAAAGCACAACCGTTTTCAAAGGCTGCACGCTTCATAGCGTCACGAATCAGGGGTATGTTCGGATAAGATTCATATACACCCATTTTTTTTCGACTCATGTCAGACGGACCAATGACCAAAATACTCAGATCATTATGTGCTTTTTTGATTGCTTTTAACTGGGCAGAAAACATGCGTTGATAATAGTTGTAATTTTTTTGTGGATTGGGCACAACATTGATGCCAAACTGTAAAATGAGTAGTTTTACCTCCATCATTTTTAATTGATTGCTTAACCAAGTGCGGTTGATGGTTTCAAATCCCAGGCCAGAACTTCCCCGCATCGGAAAATTGTCGACAGCTATGCCCTTAAGCCCGTCTAATGACATGCTGAACAAACGCATATTGGGCCCCTGAAAATACATAGAGATGTTTTTTTTGTCAGAAAATAAAGGTATTTGCACCTTTTTGGGGTATAAACATGGGGTAAGCCAAAAGCCTTTTCTGTTGTTTTCTGAAAAGCTGAAGTATGTACTGTCTTGAGCCATGTATATCAGTTGTATTTGTTCAAAATTTTTGGCTCTTGGGAAGCTAGATTGCAAAGTTTTTGCTTTGATCCATGCTTTTTGAAAAACTTGATTTTTATAAATTGGAACAATTGTGGTGTCCTCAACGGTTCCATGTTGTGACATGGTGTCTATTTGTAAGCTGTCTGCAAACAAGCTATCAACCTTATAAATAGTTGTATCGTAGCCGATTATTTTGTTGTAATTAGAATAGATAAAGCTTGCTCCTCCAATACCGTAAGCACCCTTTTTATTTTTTGAATTTTTGACGTAAATGGCTTCTTTGTGCCAATTTTTGCTTTGTTTTAATAGAACGGATTTTCTATAATAGGCTGTAGGTTCTAAAGGATTTATAATGCCAGGGCCTTTACCTCCAAAGCGGTTTTGCATTTTTTCTCTGAGGTAATCAGTTATTCTATCTCCTTCCAATTGAGAGTCGCCGATATGTAAAATTCTATATACTTTGTTTTTTTTGGATCGAAGTTGGATAAGCGTTTGATAAAAAGATAAAAGTGCATTTTTCCCCGAATCGGGATGCATAATAGGCAGTTTGTATAATATGGTATCGGCGTTTTTCTGCGTATCTGCTACTTGATTTTCAATCTTTTGTATAATGCTTTCTAGCTGTTCTTCTTTAGAAATAGGCTTGGTATTTTCCCATAATTTTTCTTTTGGAACGAAAACAAAGTCAACCTTTTTAAATAAAGAAATTTTGCCAGAAGGGATGAGTAAAATAAGTGCAAAAAGCAAAAGGTTTAGTACCACCAAGAAGCCAAAAATTTCTTTCGGCTCAATGTTGTCTTTTTTGCCTTGCTTTTTGCTCATTAATCTCTTCGCATTATTTGTGATTTCTGGGCATTGCTCATCCCATTTATTTTTTTATAAAAACTGTATTTACTTGGGGCAACATAAATTCTAAGCTTTTGACCTGCACGAATTTTGCTTCCTCTTATGCCGTTCCATGATTTAACCTGGCTAATACCAACATCGTAGAGGTCGGCAATTTTCCCTAGGTAATCGCCAGAACGGATGGTATAATACAAAAGTGATTTGCTGGGTTTACTGACTAATTTAGGTTTTGCTGGAGGTTTTGTTTTGATTTCTCTTTTTTCCAATTTCTTCAATTTGTAAATACTATCTTCCAAAGCCAAAAAACGTTGCACTTTTTGTTTTGGTATGGAGATATAATAGGATTTAGAGGATGTAGGAATTTCTTGTCTTTTATAGATAGGATTGGCAAAAAGAAGTCTATCCAAAGGGATTTCGAGTAATTTACTTATGCTTTCCAAACGACATGCTTTGGAAATAAGAATTTTTTCTCCTGCATAAGTGTCAATTGCTTTTTGTGGAAGACCAAAATATTCTTTGTTGTGAGACAACATATAGTAAGCAATAAATGAAGAAAGAATATTTTCAGTTCTAGGAGGTAGGTATTTTTTTATTTTTTCAAGTGCGCATTTTTCATTGGCCAAAATACTGGCTTTGTTCAGCTCTATTGGCTCAAAATAAAATGCCAAGATGCACAAATTCCAATCGCCATAATAAGTATACAAGTCTGCTAGGTATTTTGCAGCAGCTTTTGAAGATTTTAAGGGGTCTTTTCGTTCATCAATATAAGAGCTAATGGTTAGCCCGTATTTTTTGGCCACGGCGTATTTAAAACACCATATTCCCGTACCACCATAGACGGACTTTTTAAAAGGATTAAAACCGCTTGCTGCACCAGGTAAATAAGCAATTTCGGTAGGAACATTGTTGGTTTTTAAATAGCTTTTTATTGAGTCAAGAAATAAGTTTTCTCTCCCAAGTATATGGCTCATTTCGGTCGGATTTTCAAGGGTCTTTTTTATTTCTTCCTTTACTCTTTGTTTGTTGATATAAGGAAAAACCTTTTTTAGTCGCTCAATCTCGGACTCAATATTAACTTGCGCCTGAAGAGAAAAAAATAACAGGGTAAGAAAAACGGATATTGTTTGTTTATACCAATTCATTAGCCAAGTTCAGCAGAGATTTTTCGCAGAAACTATTGCAGGTAATTTGTAAGCCAAGGGGAAGTTTTCCAGTTATATTTTTCATAGGTATAGAAATGGCGCAAACGCCACCTAACGAAGCCATAACGGTAAATTGGTCTGCTAAATACATTGCAATAGGGTCTTGTTTTTTTTCATTAAGTTTAAAAGGAACAGTGGGTGCTGTTGGTGACAGTATGGCATCAAAATTTTCAAAAATTTCATTCAAACGATTTTTAATTTTTCTCCTAACCAACAGTGCTTTGGTGTAATAGGCTTCAAAATGCTCTTCTGAAAGAATAAAGGTACCCGTCATTATTCTTCTTTTTACTTCGGGGCCAAAACCTTCGTTGCGGGATTGCATAATCATTTCATCTAAGCTATTTTGCTTTTTTGATTGGTGTCCATAAATCATGCCGGCATATCGTGACAAATTTGAAGACGCTTCTGCAGTGGTAAGTACATAATATGTTGGAACCAGTGCATCAGCAAAGTCAATGCTTATTCTTTCTAGTTGGTGCTTGCTTGCAGAAATTTTTTCTATTTGGTAGGTATAAGCTTTTGATACCTCGTCGTCTAACCCCTCAGGTTCGATATACGCAATACGCTTTGGTTCATTTGGTTTAAGTGCGCTATACGCTTCCACTTTTTTTGAAGAGCTAGTTGCATCTTTTGGATCTTTTCCAGACATAACTTCTAGCAAAATTGCTGCGTCTGATATTGAATAGCTAATCGGGCCAATTTGATCAAAAGACGAGGCATAAGACATAACTCCATAACGAGAAATTCTCCCATAACTTGGCTTTAATCCTATGGTTCCTGTAAAGGCAGCAGGTTGCCTTACGGAACCGCCCGTATCCGTTCCTAACGCAGCGGTGCACATTTCTGCTTGTACAGCAACTGCTGACCCTCCAGAAGAACCTCCTGGGACTCTTTCCAAATCAATCGCATTTTTTACTGGTCCATAAAAAGAAGTTTCGTTGGAAGAACCCATAGCAAATTCGTCATTATTTAAACGCCCAATTAATATGGCGTCTTCATCGAGCAACTTTTGAATTGCGCTTGCTGTATATGGGCTGGTAAAGCCAGATAAAATTTTTGATGAATTTGAAGCCGCTTGATTTTTTACTAATAAATTGTCTTTGAGACCTATGACCATACCGGCCAATTTTCCTGCAGTGTCTTTTTTAATTTTTTCATCTATTTCTTTGGCTCGGATGCGTGCCTCTTTTTCCCATACTTCAATAAAAGCATTAAGAGATGCATTTTGGGCTTGAATTTGCCCCAAATAAAATTCTACCAAATCGACACAAGATATCTTGGTTTTTTGAATATCTAAAAGCGATTGAAAGCGTCTATTCATATAGATTAGGCCTTTTTCTCGTCTTCGTCTTTAATTGATTCGTCAAGTTTGTTTTTAATGTCTGACTTGGCATTGTTAAATTCTCTTATGCCTTTGCCCAAACCTTTCATCAATTCAGGAAGTTTTCTTCCGCCAAACAACAAAAGGACAATCATCGCTACAATTAGCAATTCATTAATTCCCAATCCAATTAAAAATATCATAATAGCAATATAACACACAAAGCTAATAGAGAAAGTAAAATGTAACGATGCTTTTTTTGTTTGTATCGTTTTTATCCTTGTTTTTTTTACCTTAGAGGCCATGAAAGCACCATTCAACTTGCAAAAATGGATAGATGAACATAGGAATGAACTTAAGCCACCTGTGGGAAATCGAAATTTGTACCATGAATCTGGGGATTATATAGTGATGATTGTTGCGGGCCCAAACGCTAGAAAAGACTTTCATTACAATGAAACAGAAGAGCTGTTTTATCAAATAGAAGGAGAAATTGTGGTAAAAACCCAACAAAATGGTCAGGTGGTAGATATACCAATAAAGGCTGGTGAGATGTTCTTATTGCCGGCAAAAGTGCCGCATTCCCCTATTCGTTTAGAAGGTTCTATAGGTTTGGTAATTGAGAATAAAAGAAAAGCAAATGAGAAGGATGGCTTGTTGTGGTTTTGTGAAAATTGCAATGAGAAACTACACCAGGAATTATTTCCACTAAACAATATTGAGAAAGACTTTATACCAAGATTTAAAAAATACTATGGAAGTGAAGAATTGAGAACTTGTAAAACTTGTGGCGTCACAATGGCCGCAGATAAGCGTTTTATCTAAAATTAATGCACTTTCGTGGATATGCAAAAAATTGACATGCATGCACATATCATGCCTGATTCTTGGCCCATGTTGCATGAAAAGTATGGCTACAAAGGGTTTATACATTTAGAAGATGAGCCTGAGACTGGTGCTAAAAAAATGATGCGTGACGATGGTGTGTTTTTTAGAAGAGTACAAAAAAATTGCTGTGATCCACAAGCAATTATCGAAGATTTAGATAAAAATAACGTGAACAAGATGGTGCTCTGTACTATACCTGTTTTGTTTAATTACTGGGCAAAATCAATAGATACATACGATTGGTCAATTTATTTAAATGACCATATGACCTCAGTTCAGGAGTCAAACAAGGATAGATTTATAGGTTTAGGAACTTTACCCATGCAAGATGTCGATCTAGCCATAAAAGAATTGGAAAGATGCAAATCGATCGGTTTGCATGGTGTAGAGATAGGTAGTCACGTTTTAGACAAAAATTTAGATGATCCAAGTTTTTTTCCTTTTTGGGAGGCAGCACAAGATTTACATATGCCTATTTTTATCCATCCATGGGAAATGATGGGTATGGAAGATATGAAAAAATACTGGTTGCCTTGGCTTGTAGGAATGCCTGCTGAAACCTGCAGAGCCATTTGTTCGATGATGTTTGGCGGTGTATTTGATAAATTTCCAAAACTCAAAATAATGTTTGCGCATGGCGGTGGTTCTTTTGCTTTTACCTTGGGTAGAATTTCTCATGGTTGGCATTGCAGACCGGATTTGGTAAATTTAAATGGCGTTTCAGACCCTTATGATTATAAGGGAAAGTTTTGGGTGGACGGTATCACCCATGATTCAAAAGCATTGAGATATTTAATAGACACCATTGGTATAGATAAGGTAGCTTACGGAACGGACTATCCCTTTCCACTAGGTGATTTAGAGCACGGAAAATTTATTGAGAACCACCCCAATTTGAGCCAACAAGAAAAAGAAAAGCTACTCTATCAAAACGCATTAAATTTCCTTGGTCTTCAAAGCTAAAATAGCTTCTTTATTATTTTTATTTTTCTTCAATACAACTATGTCAGGACAAATACTTAGAAAGTCTCTGGCGGGTGGTGAAAGTGTTTTTGTGGGATTAAACAACAAAATGACCTTTGTAGATGCCAATAGTTTTAGACTATGGGGTTTTGTTGTAGGAAAAAAATCTAAGGAAAAAAGACTATGGCATATTGGTTACTATGGCTTTACAGGAAATCTAGCAAAAGAAAATGCTTTACTGATTAGCCAAAAATTTGATTATGTAGGTTGCACAGTTTTTCAAGACTTGGTAAGTTTCAATAATATTGACCTAATGATACCGATTGCTGTAGGCTTTGGAAAAACCGACCAAATTGACTTGCAAAATAAGAAAACTGTAAAGCCTATTATTCCAATAGAAGGAGGTATTGATGCACAATGGATGTTGTTTCCATGGCTAGGGTGTAAATTGGGTTTTGGACTAAGATTAAATCTGTTAAATGAGTTTAGTCAGTATAGTGGTCCTTATTATTCAACGGGTTTGGTCTTCAAGCCAAAATACCTTTAGACTTAGTTGGAATTTTTTTCCTCTTTTTTGAGAAAACCAATCGCTTCATAGATTTTATCAACTGGGACATCTTTGAGTTTGATGATTTTGTTTTTGTCTAAAATCAAGAATTTTGGTGTTGAAATGATGTTATAATTTTCTCTAAAGTTGTCCATACCATACATATTTGCAACATTGATGAAAGGCAAGTTTTTTTCTTTTACAAATTTTTTCCAACCTTCCCAATCTCCTTGGGTGTAGACAGCATACACCTTGACACCTAAATCTTTGAGGGAATCCCTGTAGATGCTTGCTAGTTTAGGAACTTCCTTCTTACAATGCCCGCATTCATGATCCCAAAAGGCGACAACAGTATAGTCGGCTATCAGGGCATGCAAACTTTGCAGTTTTTTGTTTTCGTCAGGCATGAGCATCTCAGGCGCTTGTTTATCGCAAAGTGTTGGTCCAATATTTTTGGCATGTTCACAAAATTTGGCTACTGTGGTTGAATCAGCCCACCACGCTCGTCCGGCACAATAGTAGCTTGAAGCCATATAGTGGAGCATTTTGTCCATGCACACCGTTTTATTTTCTTCATATGTATTGGTGAGCCACCAAACTGCAAAATGAAATAATTCAGGGGCTTTTTCTTCATCAATTTTATTGATTAAGCGGTCTGCACCAGCGATCACAGAATCAGGTACTTGCGGGTATATTTTTTGGATATAGTGTTTCAGCTTATTATGAAAAACGGGTGTCCTTACCAATCCATCCTCACTAAGATCCACATTGTCCCAGTAGTGTTTTTTATAATAATTATATGTCCACTCTTTTTGTGCTTCATCATCTAAGTCCTTTGGCGCATCTGGAATCTCCACATCAGTCATAGACATAAAAACTTTTGATGCAAAAGTCTCGGGGTTTGCTTTGGCCAAATCCAATCTCATTTGGCTAACAGAGTTGGCAATGTTTGCATTCTTCTCTCTCAATTCTTTCTTTTCTTTTTCACTTTTCGCTTTTTGAAAAGCCGCTCTTATATCTCTTGCTTTTTTCCCTTGTTCTCGGGCAAATGCGCCAAACTCAAGAAATAGCGTATTGTCTTTGCTACCTCTGACTACAATATTTTGCGGGTTCAAATCTTCCGGAACATCCAACTCAAAGTTTTGATCTTCTTTAGGTATCAATATTTCGAAGTAATTTTTTTGCGGCATTACAACTAAATATACACCGTTGGAAAGTGCATTTTGTCCTGAAAATAGTGCTTTTCCATTTTGTGCAAAAGCCGTGTCTTTCGCATATTGTTTATCGCCAAAGTAATTGGCTAAGATTAGTGTATCTCCATCATTTAGTTTTGAATTGATCTCAATTCGGTATGCTATTTGGGCCGAGAGGGAAAAAACAAATGCAGACAAAGTTATTAGCGATGCGAATTTTTTAAACATGCTGGTCAAAAATATGTTTTTAGATTACGTTTGGCAATTGAAAATGTTGTTAGTAGATGAACAAATATTATGCCAATACTAGATATTACAAGTAAAAAAGAGTTTTTTGATTTGGTTTATCAAGTGGTAAGATTGGTCCCAAAAGGGCGGGTTACTTCCTATGGTGCTATTGCCAAATATCTTGGTGCTAGTCGTTCTGCAAGAATTGTTGGTTATGCCATGAATAATGCGCACGGGGTTGTTCCACCAGTTCCAGCTCACCGAGTAGTAAACCGAGTAGGTTTGTTAACTGGGAAACATCATTTTGGAGGAGAAAAAACAATGCAGACTCTTTTGGAATCTGAAGGGATTAAAATCAATGATGACCAAATAGAGAATTTTAATGAGGTTTTTTGGGACCCTCAAATTGCTTTAGAAATTTAAACCTGGTATGTTGGGCATAAGCTTTTTAAGTTCTTGCTCTGCATAAAATTCAGCTTTTCCTAAGGCGGTATTTAAAGCGTCTTGAACTTTCTCTTCAATTTCTCCCCCTTCTCTTACTCGAAGCAGACTTTCATTGATCTTTAATTTGGTTATTTTTCTATTTCCATTGACAGCAACCTGAATCATACCATTTTCCCTTTCTTCTTCAAAAAGCATATGTTCTAAGTTGTTTTTCAATTCATCTGCTTTGGCTTTTGCCTCTTTAATTTTATTTAATCCAAGCATAATTTTATCTATTGAGCCAGCTTTGATAAGGGTTGATTTTCCAATTTTGGTGAAACTGCTTTCCAGAAGAAATGCTATTATTAAAGAAAAGAACGTTTTCTGAAAACGCCTTTTGTTTTACTTTTCTTTTGGCCTCTGATAACTTATAGAAGAAGACCTTATCTTTTTCTATAAAAGCCAAAGTTGTTCTATTAAAAAGATCTAAATGATGTTGTTCTCCAAGCTTTTGAAAAAAAGACATCATCCTATCTACTGAACAACCAGAAGCACTTTGGAAGGCTTCTTCGACCCAAATTACTATAAAATGATTATATAATATTTGAGCGCCACTTTGGAGCGCTTTGCCATGGGTTTGCCAATCTTTGGTGAAATCAGCAATGGTAGACAATATTTGACTTTGAAGGTTTGGATCAAATGTCCGGGAGGATTGAAATACCCAAACTTTGTCTTTGTCATGTAGCTTGGACTCAGAGATCATTGGCTTCTGCAATTAATTCTGCTATATCTTTTACTTGAGCTGAGCTATCGTTTTCTTTGAGCCCATCTCGCATCATCGTGGTACAAAAAGGGCAATTTGCTGCTACGATAGACGCGCCCGTATTCATGGCTTCTTTAGCTCTACTTTGATTAACCTCCGAACGTCCACTTTCCGCCTCTTTAAACAATTGTGCGCCACCTGCACCACAACAAAAACCTTTGCTTTTGCAACGTTTCATTTCTATAAATTCTGCATCCAACTTTTCTATCAAATCTCGAGGTGCTTCATAGATTCCATTTGCTCTACCGAGATAACAAGAGTCGTGATAAGTGATTTTTTTCCCTTGAAATGCCCCGCCTTTAATAGAAAATTTCCCTTCTATTAAAAGTTGGTTGATAAAAACGGTGTGGTGGATTACATCATAATTTCCACCAAGTGCAGGATATTCATTTTTTAATGTATTAAAACAATGAGGACATGCGGTTACAATTTTCTTAACACCATAGGCATTCAATGTTTGAACATTGGTAAAGGCTTGCATTTGAAAAAGAAACTCATTTCCGGCTCGTTTAGCAGGATCACCTGTACATGTTTCTTCTTGTCCTAAAATGGCAAAAGAAACCTTCGCACTATGAAGAATCTTCACAATTGCTTTGGTTATTTTTTGGGCTCGGTCATCAAAGCTTCCTGCGCAACCAACCCAAAAAAGTACTTCTGCTTGTTGGTTGTTTGCAGCCAACTCGCTCATGGTAGGTATGTGTATTTTTTCTTTCATTCTTCTAAATCTTTTGTCCATTGGTCTCTATCGGCTGGGCTAAATTGCCAAGGAGCACCATTGTTTTCAATATTGCTAAACATCCCATTCCATTCAGATGGTGCCTGGGAAGCTTCCATAATTTTGAATCGTCTCATTTCGACTATGATTTCCAAAGGGTTTATTAAAACTGGACAGGCTTCTACGCATGCATTGCATGTATTGCAGGCCATCAATTCTTCTTGGCTTATGTAATCGTGCAACGATTTACCGTCGTTTTCTTTTTCAGGATTTTGTCTTTGAAAAGTACCCAGCTCCTCGGCACGGTCTCTTACATCCATCATTATTTTTCGTGGTGATAGTTTTTTTCCTGTTTGATTTTGGGGACAGCTATCTGTACACCGTCCGCATTCTGTGCAGGCATACGCTCCCATTATGCTGGTCCATGCAAGGTTGTTTACATCTTTTGCACCAAAACTTTCTGGAGGAGCAATATTTGGGTTGGCTTGTTCAGGAGCGAACATCATTTTTACTTCATTGTCTATACTTTCCATATGACCAATTTTTCCACTAGACTCCAAGCTAGCATACCATGTGTTAGGGAATGCCATGATTATATGGAAATGTTTGGAAAATGGTAAATAGTTTAGAAAAGCAAAAATTCCAACAATATGAAACCACCAAGCGGTGCGCTCAATAAGTGCTAAGTCAGCAGAAGAAAGGTTGGCAAAAAGAACCGAAATTCGGCTACTAATTGGTGGGTTGAAATGATGAAGTAAGATGTGGTCACTTGCGTTCATAGTAATTAAAGCAACCATCAAAACAATTTCAATTAGTAGAATATAACTAGCATCCTTGGTAGGCCAGCCTTTCATTTCAGCTGAATGAAAACGAGAAATTTTTGACACGAAACGCCTAGTTAAAAACAGAATACAAGCCACAAAAACAAGCAAAGCCAAAACCTCAAAAAAGCCAATTAGTACACCATAAAACTGACCTAAATACGGCAGAAATAGTCGGTGCGTACCAAAAAATCCATCCAACAATATTTCCAAGACTTCAATATTGATGAGTATAAAGCCAGTATAAATAACGATATGCAAAATACCCGCTATGGGTCTTGTAGTCATTTTGCCTTGACCCAAAGCCACTCTGCCCATTTGCTTCCAACGCGCCTTTTTGTTGTCACTTCGGTTGATGTCTTGGCCTAGAGAAATATTTTTTCTTATGCGACCCACATTTCTTACAAAAAAGAAAATGGCCAAGAGAAAGCACAGAATAAAAATTATTTGTGACCAGATAAACATGCCAATCAAATGTAATTAAAGAATTAATGAAAGAGCAATTTGTTTGCGTACCAACAGTTTTTTATACCCATAAAAAAAACGCATAAGTTGAAAAAGCAATAAGAGAATGTTTTATTTTTGCCCTCCATTTAGAAATGGTGCCATAGCTCAGTTGGTAGAGCAAAGGACTGAAAATCCTTGTGTCCCTGGTTCGATTCCAGGTGGTACCACCGAAAGCCCCGATTCTTCGGGGTTTTTCTTTTTTTATTATGGGCACTTGGAAAGTAGTTTATATTGCATCACGACAGGAGAAAAAAGTTTCTCGAACATTAACTCAATTAGGTATAGTGCATTATTTACCACTGGTAAAGAAGCTACAACAATGGTCCGATAGAAAAAAATGGGTAGAAATTCCCTTGTTCAATGGTTATCTATTTGTGCGACCTTTAGAAAAAGAACTCGAAAAGGTATTGCAAGTGCAAGGCATAGTATCTTATCTAAAGTTTTCAAAAAAGATGGCTTTGGTTAGTGATAAAGAAATTGACATAATTAGACAAATAGAAAAAAGCGGTTATCATACGGAGCAAAACTTTGAAGAAGCAGATTTTCAATTGGGTCAGAAGGTTGAAATAAACTCAGGCCCATTAAAGGGACAAAAAGGCATTTTGCTGCAAAAAAAAGGACACAAAATTTTTGTAATATTATTTGAGAGCTTCAAGCAAAGTATAAAAATCAACCTGCCTATCAGCATAATAAACAAAGTAGTAGAATGAGCATAAATCAAATTAGAATACAAAATGTTGACAAGGTACAAATGGTTGGAGATCAAGTTCTTGTAAAGGCACTTAAACCCCAAGAAACTACACCGTCGGGCTTGTATTTGCCGCCTAGTGTGCATCAAAAGGAAGCTCTACAAAGTGGATATATCATAAAAATTGGACCTGGCTATCCAATTCCTCAAACAGATATAGAGGAACCTTGGAAGGAAAAACACGAAGAGCCCAAATACGTTGCTTTACAAGCAAAAGAAGGTGACTTGGCTGTTTTTATTCAAAATAGGGCTTATGAATTATCAATAGCAGGTGAAAAGTACTTGATGATTTCCCACAATAGCATTTTGATGTTGGTTAGAGACGACAAGCTTTTCTAGTTACCAATCGTCTTCATCTACCCATATTGGCTCGGCGCAATAGTCCTTGAGTTTGGCAACCATTTCTTTGATTTGTTCATCCACAGCAATTAATACACTATTGTTCATCGAAACATTGTCTTCCGTGTTTTTATAATATTCTAAATAGATTCTGTCAGCCTCACCATTTCCGTCAATTTTTACATGAACAAAATTGTCTATTTTATATCTATAGCGCTCATCCTTAAATCGAACTTGCATTTCAAACTCTATCCTGCCATCATCTTCTTTTACAGACTCATTAATTTTTTTAACCAAAGGAAAATTACTTTTAAGTAGAAAATATAATCCTTCACCTTCGGGATAAATACCTTCTTCTTGAATCATATTTTTCAGCTGTTTTTTTGAATACATACTTGAAAGCCAGCGTTTTGCACGCAAATATAAAGAGTCTTGATAGGGAAAAGATTCACTATTGATTTGCTCTTTAACTTGAACCACTTCCAAATAGGTAATTAAGCCCGATATCGAATCTAGTGGCATGTGGTATTTTTCAACTTCCATGTGGTTTACAAGAACCCTTGTTCGTGGCCTACTTTCTCCCTCAGCAACACTACCTAGTCCCAAATCGTCAAAGCCTTCAAAAGCATTACTTTCTTCGGTATAATCAACAAAAGTTGTGTCAGTGCTAGCTAAACTACTATCTTCATAACTGTAGCTATTGTAATACCCATCTGAATCATCATAACTTTCTTGGGTTTGTGCCTGAGATGCAGCCATTGTAATCAGACAAGTAAGTAAAAAACAAAATCGCATCATTTTTGAGGATTGGCGAAAATAGTAATAATTAGAATATAAGTAATTCATCATATTTAAAATGCATGGAATGAAATTCTTGTCTACTTTTGAAAATCATGAATCCAAACACAATTGTAGGACTAAAACGTACAATATGGGTTTTTAGTTTATTTCTTCTTTGTACATGTAACTCAAAGGAATACAAAAACAATATGGATACAAATAAAAGAGCAGGCTTAGGAGACCCACATTCTTTTGCCAACCTGGACGAGGTAATTGCAGGTCATGCGTCATTAGACTTGAAGGTTGACTTTAATACCAAAACACTTTCAGGAACCTGCACTTGGACGTTAAATAGAAGGGCCACTTGCGATTCTCTAGTGCTTGATACCCGTGATTTGACTATTCATAATGTATATCAAGATGATGGCACTCCATGTGCCTTTTCTTTAGGTGCTAAGCATGAAACTTTTGGACAAGCACTCACAATTAAACTTCCTAAAAATGCGAAAAAAATAGTAATTTCTTATACCACTTCCCCTGAAGCAGCTGCGTTACAGTGGTTAGACCCACAACAAACAGCAGGTGAGGATCCATTTTTATTTAGTCAATCTCAAGCCATTTTGGCTCGGTCTTGGGTGCCTTGTCAAGACGCACCAGGTGTTAAATTTACTTATGATGCAAAAATCACTTGCCCCCCCAATTTATTGGCCTTAATGAGCGCAGAAAATCCAAAGGAAAAAAACAATTCTGGGGTATATAACTTTAAAATGGAGCAAGCTATTAGTAGCTATCTATTGGCTTTGGCTGTTGGCAATTTGGAATTCAAAAGCACCGGCCGAAATAGCGGTGTATATGCAGAGCCTGCAATGCTCCAAAAATCAGTTAATGAGTTTGAAGATATGCAACACATGATTGATAGTGCCGAAGCATTATACGGTCCGTACAAATGGGGGCAATATGATGTATTGGTTCTTCCTCCAAGCTTTCCTTTTGGTGGGATGGAAAACCCAAGATTAACTTTTGCAACACCCACTATTTTAGCTGGCGATAAATCATTGGTTTCATTAATCGCTCATGAATTGGCGCATAGTTGGAGTGGAAATTTAGTAACCAACAAGACGTGGAATGACTTTTGGCTAAATGAAGGTTTTACCGTGTATTTTGAGCAAAGAATAATGGAAAAAATTTACGGCACAGAGTACGAAAGGATGCTCACTACATTGGGCTTTGGTGAATTGCAAAATACCATTCAAAGATTAAATAAAGCTGGAAAAAGAAAAGATACACATCTATACTTAAACCTTGAAAATAGAGATCCAGATGAGGGGCTTACAGATGTGGCATATGAAAAAGGAAGATTTTTCTTACAAACTATTGAAAGTTTTGTGGGTAGAAAAAAGTTTGACAATTTTCTAAAACAATACTTCACTGAGAATGCATTTAAGCCAATGTCAACCCAAGATTTTTTGGACTATTTAGACAAGCATTTACTTGATACATTGTCAGGGGCAGAAGATAGCATTAAGCCACATATGTGGGTCTATGGTCCTGGTATTCCTGGAAATATACCCAAGGTTAAAAGTCATGCTCTAGATAAAATAGACAATTTGCTTTTGACATTCAATAAAGGAGGAAATTTGACCAAAAAAGAAACACAAGATTGGACAACTCATCATTGGCTGTATTTTCTGAGAGGGATTGAATTAGAAAATCTTAGCAACAAACAAATGAAGATGCTAGATACCAACTTTCAACTTACAAATGGAAGCAATGCAGAAATTTTGTGTGATTGGTTTAAAATAGCCATTGAAAAGGAATACAAAACAGCGTATCCAGCGATAAGAAAATTTTTGATAGGGGTAGGACGCAGAAAATTTTTGACACCCTTGTATGAAAGACTTGCTCAAACAGAAGAAGGAAAAGCATGGGCAAAAGAGGTTTTTATCGAGGCGAAGCCAGGGTATCATGCAGTTTCCTACCAAAGCATTGAAGAAATTTTAGAATAAGCTGAAAAAACAGTCTATTTATCATCCTCCATTTTTTGCTCAGCTATTGGCTGAACTTGAAATAACACTAGCTGTTAGCACGTACGAGAGAGGTAAAGTTCTTTTCATTTTTTCCAATGACGGTACTAATGTACGAACCAAATCTGTTTCAGCCAATAGACCATTGGGCCTCGCTTTAGATGAAAATTTAGACTTGATAATGGCTGAAAAAACAGGTATCTCTCGAGTAAAATGGAAACTTCAAAGCCCCTTTGTTATTGAACATTGGAACACTGAAAACTTAGATATTCATGATATTTTTTGGTGCCAAGGCAGCGTATTGGCAGTAAATACCAAATTCAATTGTCTTACAAGGATAGATCAGCATAAAAGCCAAGAAGTATGGCGACCATTTTTCATCAATCAAAAAAACCAATTTTTTGATACGTGTCATCTAAATGGAATGGCCATCAAAGAAAACCAGCCTTTTGCAATCACAGCACTTAGCGACTCAATTATGCCACAAGGATGGAGACAAAATATTATAGAAGGTGGTATACTTCTCGATGCCATTGAAAACAAAATCTTGCTAGGGGGTTTGGGTATGCCCCACTCTCCTCGCTACAAAAATGAAAAAATCTATTTTTTACAAAGTGCTTTTGGATTGTTATCCATCTTTGATTTACGAAATAAACAACTTCAAAATATTGCCATTGGTGGAATGCTTCGAGGATTATCATTCTATGGCGATTATATATTTATTGCCAGAAGTCAAATTAGAAAAAACAGTTCTACATTTTCAAAACTCCCTGTGGCACATAGGCATTTCAAAGCAGGTGTTGTGGTTTTACATCGGCCAAGTAAACAGATAGTAAGCGAATGTATTTTTTCAGATGAGATTGAAGAAATTTTTGATATTTTACCTATTCCAAAGGTGTGAATCCTTCAAAGGGTATTAACCAATTTGCGTGAGCAAAAGGCTTCCATTTTATGTTAGCCAAATCTACTCTTGGATCGACAAATTTTTTGAGCGGTCTGCCATTTATACTGGCTTGTATATGCCCATAAATTTTTGCTTTTGGGTAGAGTTTTTTTATGTATTGAACATATGTGTATAGCATATCGGGTTTGGTACATACCCTATTATACTGATCTTGGCTCAAATATTTTTGAGGCCAATGTTGAATAACTTTACCATCAGATTTTGTAATTAAAAAATACCCATGACCCACTTTATATCGAAGCATCATTCGCCAACTTAATCTATGGCCTTCTTCAGTCCAAAACACATTATCTGTGAACGCATAATGGCGAAGAGGGATCAAAAACTGAACAAGAACAAACATGTTAAAAAAGAAAATTGTTACGCTTTTTTGGAAGCCATTTACTTGGGGAAGTTTATAAGCTGGAGATTTTTTGTAGAAGGGCATTCGTTCTATCCAGTTTTGTTCTGTAAAGAGTAACAAAGCAGCTAGCATTACATAAGGAAAGGTGCCTATTTCAAAAACTATTGAGTTGAATAAGTGAAAAACAAAAGAAGCAGTAACACCTATCCATCTTGTCTTATTATAAAGTAGTAAAGGTATTACCAATCCATCAAACGCGATTCCTCCCCAGGCAACGAGCAAATGAAAATTTGGGTTGGAAAAGAAAGCAGGAAAACCTTCTTTGTTGTCTAGCCATGAACCTATAGGGTGACCGTTTAACCAATCTGGATAAATTTTGGCCACAGCAGCATATGAAAACGCCAAAAAAAGCAAAACCAAAAAAACTAGGTAATGCCAACGAAAAGCATGACTCAATTTTTGTTTGGAAAAACTATATTTTTTGTCAGCGGGCACCAGCAAAAAAAGACCAAGTAAAATACCGTATAAATAATGGTGGTTATTGTAGCCAATTTTGTGGGTCAAATAAGTATTCCACCAGAAGATAAACAGCAAGCCTGTACTCAATAGATATTTGAAGCCCAATGCCATACTCAAAGCAAATACTCCCATTAGTAGATAGGGAATGTATTGCCATTTACCTGGCAGCACTGGCAAAAATTCAAAACCTATAAAATGAAAGTGAAACTGAGGTGAAACAAATACTCTATCAATCCATCCAACAGCAATAGACCCCCATGCTTCGCAACACATGAGCAATCCAAAAAGTATGCGCCAAATAGCTAGTTTGTCAATTGGTAGTGGCGAAAACAAGAAAGACGCAAACTTTTTCATGGACACAAAGTAACAAAAAATTACTTTTGTAATCCTTTCTACAAAAAGGGCCTATAGCTCAGTTGGTTAGAGTAGCTGACTCATAATCAGTTGGTCCCTGGTTCGAGTCCAGGTGGGCCCACCAAAAAAGCACCTTAAACAGGTGCTTTTTTTTCCAATAACGTATTGAGAAAGACCATATCATTTGTGTAGTTTAACCTAGTCTACGTCTTTTCCAAAGAAATTCAGCCAAAATTATAATAATCAATTCAATTGTTTAGAGCAATTTTTCCTTACCAAAAGTTATTGGATATGTTTGAAGAATTTGGACTACACTCGATGTTTTTTTTCTCAAAAAATCCAAATTTTTTTACTACCTCAAGGAAAATAGTTGTTTTTTACCACAGCTTAAAAAAATCGATTTTTTTAATAAAATATAAAAGCCTGTATATCATATAGTTACTGCTGTGAAAAAAAATAATATTTTTTTGCAATGTAATCATGATTCAAATCAGTTTAGAGGAATAAAAATACTGGTAAAATACCGTAAAGGATCAATACCGCAATGCACTATTGTGCCCAACTTTGCCACAGCAAATTGTATTAAGATAATATACAAAGAGTGCAAAACGGAATAGATATATTGGGAAGTTTAAAAGTCAGAGCAATGAGGCAAAAGGTAGGGGTATTCATAGGCCTCTCCTTCTTTTTATTTCATGGTGATATGGGGTCTTCATTTCAAGTTTTCATAGTCCTCATTGCTTGTTTTTTTGCGTGTTTGCCAAATCGTCTCAATGCAGAGGTCAATTTTACTGATGAATGCAATGTTTTTGGTGATGTCAAGTTTTGGGACGATGCAAACATTGCAAAAAAGTACAATGTAAAAAATATAATTAGGTACAGTATTTTGGGTTCAACCCCAAATAGCCATAATAAAATAATTTGCTCTGTAGTTTCTATTGGCAAATTATTTAAAGAAAATGTAGGTAACACCATGATTGATTTTCTTGTGTGTACCTCAGTTTTAAGCGATACCCCGGCTTCCATTCAAAATAGCGGCACTGCCGATATATTCGGCGTCCGCGTTTTTAATGGTTGCTGCTTCTTGTGTAGTGAAAACACGTTGCGGTGTAGAGTGATCACTGAAAAAGAGCAAAAAAATCAAAGTATTACCCCTGTAGGACATATGCCTTGGGGTTTATTATATACTACCCAAAATACTGGCACAATATTAGCGCTAGCATAAGGGTTAAGAAAATCAGTGTGTTAAAACATTACACTACGATGTCACGCTGATTATTTATATCTTTCTCATGAGGGGGTGTCTATTTGTTTTGCAGCACACAGGGGCACTCCCTTTCTAGAAAAAGGTATCTAAAGCTTTATAAAAATTGAGCTATAGGATTTTCTTGGTACAAAAACCAATTGGGAGTGTCAGTAACGGCATTCCCTTTGGTGTTGAAAAGCAATGTCATAGCTTTTCTCATTTTTATTATATAGTTTTTAAGCTCGGGAGTGTCAGCAACGGCACTCCCTTTAGGGTTGCAAGGCGAAAGGGAATTTTCCTTTTACTTTGTACATTATACGCATCAGGCAAAATAACATTTTGCCAAGAAGGAGTGCCAATCGGTGCTCCTTTTTTTGTCCCAGAAAATAGAATTTTTTCAAAACCCCTATTTTTACATATTGGTTAGGATGAAAAGATTTTTTAAATGGATTGTTTTTTGTTTTCTGCCATATACGCTTTGTTCACAAAGCATGGTGTTAAGTTTAAGTAATCCATCATCTATTCACCTATGTACCTCGGGAGATTTTATTACCATAGAGCTAAGAAATATAAGTACATCTGCTATTGGCGCAGGCAGTATACAATTATCCTTGCCAGAAAATATGGAGTATGCTTCGGGTAGCTTGTTAGGCAATGGAATTTCAGAAAGCAATGTAAGCAACCCAGCTCGGCCTATATTTACTTTTTCCTCAATTGGCCTGGCCTCGTCAATTACCTGTAAGTTGCGATGCAAAGTACTTTGCGGAGCGAGCAATAAAGTTAGTTCAGGCGCTCTATTCACCTATAAAGTGGAAGTAAACCAAGGCAGCACCAAACTTCA
>CENP01156968.1_pt1 | contig 27871 bp, 24 predicted proteins | sample 361281 | NCBI WGS metagenome assembly CENP01 (sample SAMEA2591122, study PRJEB7988) | marine metagenome | biome: marine biome (ENVO:00000447); feature: deep chlorophyll maximum layer (ENVO:xxxxxxxx); material: saline water (ENVO:00002010), including plankton (ENVO:xxxxxxxx) | depth 70 m | reverse complement strand
AAATCTTATTTCTTGTAAAAAAGAGACATATGAGACCTTACATGCAACTTCAGGTGGCTATAATTATGAGTATGTAAAAAATGATCCTACTCAAACTAGGATTTATACACTAGAAAACGGGCTAAAAGTGTACTTAAGTAATTTTGATAATGGTCCAAGAATTCACGTTTTTACGGCAGTTAAAGCAGGAGGAAAAAATGACCCTGAAAACAATTCAGGACTTGCCCATTATTTAGAACACATGATGTTTAAAGGAAATCAATATTTTGGAACAAAAGATTATAAAGCAGAAAAAATTTTACTTGATTCTATCGAGCAGCTTTTTAATGAATATTCAAAATTAACAGATACTTATGAGCGTTCGGCACATTACCAAAAAATTGATAAGCTTTCTAATGAGGCTGCTTTATTTGCCATACCAAACGAATACGATAAAATGATTTCTATGATGGGGGGTAAAAGGTTAAATGCCTATACCACTGAAGATCGAACAGTTTATACAGTCGATATTCCTTCAAATGAAATAGAACGTTTTCTGACTCTTGAAGGTTTGCGTTTCAAACAGATAGTAAATCGTCTTTTCCATACTGAGTTAGAGACTGTTTATGAAGAAAAAAATAGATCCTTAGATAGTGATGCCAGAAAACAATACTGGGCTCTCTACCAAAGTCTTTTTCAAAATCATCCTTACGGAAGACAATCTGTGATTGGAACTGTTGAGCATTTAAAAAACCCTTCAATAACAGAAATTAGAAACTATTTTGATAAATATTATCGGCCAAATAATGTTGCTATATGTATGAGTGGAGAATTGGATTTCGACAAAACAATTTCACTAATTGATAAACATTTTGGAGATTGGCAAAAAAAATCAGACATCCCTAAAATTGATTTTAAAAAGCTTCCAGAAATTTCTGGTCCTATTGTAAAAGAGGTTCTTGGTCCTGATCGTGAATCTGTTTGGTTAGGTTTTCGTTTTGAAAGTAAGGCTAAAGAGGATCTCCTTAAAGTTGACTTGATAGATATGTTACTTTCCAACAGAGCTGCAGGGCTCATTGACCTAAATTTAGTACAACAGCAAAAAGTCTTAACTGCCTTAGCTACTGTAATTGATTTGAATGATTTTTCTATTCACAACTTTAGAGCTAATCCAAAAGAGGGGCAAAGTCTTGAAGAATTGAAAGATCTACTTCTAGGAGAGATAGAAAATATTAAAAAAGGAGCTTTTGATGATGATCTTATTGAGGCAGTTATAAATGATCTTAAAAAATCAGTGATGCAACAAGACGACTCAGAACTTGCTAATTATTACAGAGCAAATAATATGGTTTTAGCATTTACTAGAGACAAGCCCTGGAAAGAACATGTATTGTATTTTGATGAGCTTTCAAAAATCACAAAGGATGATCTAATAGCTTTTGCCAAAGAAAATTACAAGGAAAATTATGCAGTAATATACAAGAGAACTGGAAAAGATCCGAATATTAAAAAGGTTGTTAAGCCTCAAATTACAAAAGTTCCATTAAATCGTGAAAATCGATCTGAACTTCATAAAAAACTAGCAAATCAAAAAGTTGAAAAGCTCCAACCTAAATTTTTAGATTACAATAGAGATTTGGACATATATAAAATTGGTCCATTAGAAACTATCTCTAAAGAGAATAAAGACAATGATTTATTTCAGCTTACTTATGTATTTAAATTTGGTAAAAATATAGAACCAAAAATAGAATTAGCTACAGGATTAATGAATTATGTTGGAATTAAAGAATTGAGTGCAGAGGATTTAAAAAAAGAGTTTTATAATCTTGGTACAGAATATAGTTTTAGTACTTCACTAGACGGAAAAGAAACTTCTGTAACACTAAGTGGATTAAGTGAAAATATGGAGGCTTCCATTCAACTATTTGAGAAACTATTTCAAGAGCCTATTGCATCGCAAGAAGAATTAGATAAACTTGTTGAACGTATTTTAAAAGCTAGGTCTGATGCCAAAAAAAATAAAAATATAATCTTAAGAAATCAATTATATGCATATGGAAAATATGGAGAGGTAAATCCAGCTTCAGCTAATTTGAATTTTAAAGAAATAAAAGAAGTAAAAGTTGAGGAGCTAATCAATTTGATTAAAAATTTAACTAATTACAGTCATCGTATACTTTATTACGGAAATAAAAATCAAAGTAGTTTATCTGAAATGATTAAAACTTATCATAAAATTCCAGAAAGTTTTTTTGAAACAGAAGGAAATGATAATTTCAAGGAAATAGATTATAAAAAAGAATATGTTTTTTGGACCAATTTTGATATGGTACAAACAGAGATAATTCTTTTATCAAAACTAGAATTACTTGATAATGCTAAGACGGCAGCCATAAGCTTATTTAATCAATATTTTGGAGGAGGAATGAATTCTATTGTCTTTCAAGAAATTCGTGAAGCTCAAGGATTAGCTTATTCAGTTTATTCAACCTTGAGTCAGGCTAGAAAGTCTGATCAATCTGATTATCTTTTTTCATATGTGGGAATTCAATCGGATAAACAAGGTGAGGCACTTTCATCAATGTTTGAATTAATCAATAATCTTCCTGAATCTCAGCAAGCTTTTGAAATAAGTAAACAAGCAATATTAAATAAAATTGAAAGTGAGCGTATAACAAAATCTGGAGTATTATATAATTATTTGAGTGCTATGGATCGAGGCGTTAATTATGATATTCGAGAAAAGATTTATGATGAAGTTAAAGCTATGAATATGAAAAAGCTTTTAGAATTTCATGAAAACTACGTTAAGGGGAAATCACACAATGTTCTACTTATAGGAAATCAAGATAATATTGACTTTGAAAACTTAAAAAAATATGGAACTGTTAAGGAGGTTTCTCTAGAAACCCTATTTGGTTTTTAAGAATTTTATTTTATCCTCCAAAGTCATCAAAACGAACATTTTCCGGTGGAACTCCAAAATCTTCTGCCATTGATTCAACGGCCTGATTCATTAAAGGCGGTCCACAAAAGTAAACTTCTATATCTTCAGGAGCTTCGTGATCAGAAAGATAGTGATCAATTACTACTTGGTGAACAAAACCAGTAAAACCATCTCCATCAGAATCAAGACTGGTTTTCTCTATCCAATTATCTTCTTTCATTGGTTCAGATAGGGCTATATAGAACTTAAAATTTGTGAAATCTTTTTCCAAGGCCCTGAAGTGCTCTATATAAAATAACTCTCTTTTCGAACGGCCACCATACCAGAAAGTAACTTTTCTTCCCGTTTTGAGTGTTCTGAAAAGTTCATAAAGATGAGATCTCATTGGCGCCATACCTGCTCCACCTCCAACATAAAGCATTTCTGAATCAGATTGGTTAATAAAAAACTCTCCATATGGTCCAGAGATAGTCACTTTGTCTCCAGCTTTCTTAGAAAAAATATAAGACGATGCCACCCCAGGGTTTACATCACTCCAATCATTCTTTGATCTATCAAAAGGTGGGGTTGCAATACGAACGTTTAACATTATTTCTTTTCCCTCAGCTGGAAAAGAAGCCATAGAGTAGGCACGCTCAACAGTCTCAGGATTTTTCATTTTCAAAGGCCATAAGTTAAACTTATCCCATTCTAATTTAAACTTTTCAGGTTCTCCAGGATGTTCTTCTGGGTGAGCAGAGATATCAATGTCTTCGTATTTTACTTCGCACTCTGGAATTTCAATTTGAATATAACCACCTGCTTTGTAATCCATTTCCTCAGGAATTTCAACTACAAATTCTTTAATAAAAGAAGCTACATTCCAATTTCTTACTACTTTAGCTTCATATTTTTTAATACCAAAAACCTCTTCAGGGACCTGAATAACCATATCCTGTTTAACCTTCACTTGACAACCTAAACGCCATCCTTCTGCAACTTCTTTTCTTGAAAAATGTGGTGCCTCGGTAGGAAGTATTTCGCCTCCACCATCTAGTACTTGACACTTGCATTGAATACAGGTACCACCTCCCCCACACGCAGATGGTAAAAATATTTTATTATTTCCCAGGGTACTCAATAAAGTACTCCCTGAAGAAACTTCAACTTTATTGTCTCCGTTTATTTGTAAAGAAACTGGACCAGATGGTAAGAGTTTTGCTTTAGCACCTAAAAGCATTCCAACTAAAATAAATGTAACGGTTAAAAAAACAACAATACTTGCGATAACAACTGTATATTCCATTTTTAAATTATAATTTGATTCCCATAAAACTCATAAAACCTATTGCCATAAGCCCTGTTATAATAAAGGTAATTCCTAAACCTCTTAGAGGAGCAGGCACATTTGAATAAGTGATTTTTTCTCGAATAGCAGCAATCGCTAAAATAGCAAGTAACCATCCTATTCCTGATCCTAAACCATAAACCGCTGACTCTGCTATACCTGAAAAATCCTTTTGTTGCATAAATAAAGATCCTCCTAGGATAGCGCAATTTACTGCGATAAGTGGAAGGAAAATACCCAAAGCCCCATATAATGCAGGAGCAAATTTTTCGACAATCATCTCTACTAATTGAACCATAGAGGCAATCACAGCAATAAACATGATAAAACTCAAAAAGCTTAAATCGAGATCCAAATAGGAAGGATCCAACCAAGAAAGTGCTCCTGGACGAAGTAGATAGGTGTCTAACAAAAAATTAATTGGTACTGTAATTGCCAAAACGAAAATCACAGCAAATCCAAGTCCAACAGCTGTTTGAACTGTTTTGGATACAGCTAAATAAGAGCACATTCCCAAAAAGTATGCAAAAATCATATTTTCTATAAAAATACTTTTTACAAATAGGTTTATATATGCTTCCATATGTAATTAGTTTTTTTCAATTAGGATCCGATTCCTGTAACGTTGGACCCAAATAATTAATCCAACTGTAATTAGGGCCATAGGAGATAATAACATTAATCCATTATCAACATAGCCCATTTCGTAAAATATGTCGGGTATTACTTGATAACCAAATAATTTCCCAGAACCCAAAAGTTCTCTAAAAAAAGCAACTAAGATTAAAATAAATCCATAACCTGCAGCATTTCCAATTCCATCGAGAAAGGATTTCCAAACCCCATTCCCAAGTGCAAAAGCTTCTAACCGTCCCATCACAATACAGTTGGTAATGATTAATCCGATAAAAATGGAAAGCTCTTTACTTACATCATAAGCATAGGCTCGTAGAATTTGGTCTACTAATATTACCATAGCAGCGACTACAACCAATTGGACAATGATTCGAATTCGATTTGGAATTAAGTTCCTCAGTAAGGAAATAATAACATTACTTGCCGCCATGACTGCCATAACAGAAATACTCATTACCAAAGCTGGTTTTAATTGAACTGTAATTGCTAATGCTGAGCAAATTCCAAGTACTTGTACGGTAATTGGATTGTTATCATCCATAGGATCAGACAATAGCTTCCTATTCTTTTTTGAAAATAAAGGTTCCCTTTCCTTATTTATAAAAAGAATTGAAGATTGCTTTTTTATAGATGTTTTATTTTCTATCATTAGTTAATATTTAGAGCAATAGTTTGTTTATCAGGCTTTAAATAGGGCAAATAATGTGTCAAACGTTCAATGATCATATTAGTAACCCCATCTCCAGTAATTGTTGCTCCAGAAATTGCATCTACCTCATGATCGTCTTTATCCAAATCCTTGGGATCATTATTGGTTTTAGAAACATTAATCCCCACCAAATTCCCTTGATTATCAAAAACTTTTTCTCCCAGAAAACGATTTTGAAACCATTGCTGAGTAATTTCAGCTCCCAATCCAGCTGTTTCTCCAACATGATCAAAGACAGCTCCTTTGATTGTATTTTTGTCATCTTTTAAGGCAATGTATCCCCAAATAGCATTCCAAAGTCCAGCTCCACGAAGAGGTATTATATAAAATTTTTCTCCTTCTACATTAGCTTCATATATTGGAAAACGTTGTTCTTGAGTAGGCTTTTTTAACTCCTTATTTAACTCTATTTCAAATGCATTAACATTCTGATCTATAGCTCCTGTCTCTGTCAAAGAAATCTGAGCTGTGATATGTTTATTATATAAAGTCTCCGCTTGCTCTCTATCAGAGTCTATACCTATAGTCGCCAAAATGTTTTGCATCTTTTCTTTTCTAACATTAGCATCTTGAAGGTCTTTAAGGGAACTTGCTGTAATAGCTAGTGAAGATGCTACAACTAATACCATTAGGGTTGCAAATAAAAATGTGTAAGCATTACTATCTCTATTCATACTAAGCAGTTTTTAGTTCTTGTGAAGCAGTTGCCCAACGCTTCTTACGTTTATTAATATTTCCTCTGACCACGTAGTGATCAATAGTAGGTGCAAAAACATTCATCAGCAAGATTGCTAACATTACACCTTCTGGATAGGCTGGATTAAAAACACGAATCATAATACAAAAGACCCCAACCAATAAACCATAAATCCATTTTCCTTTGGTAGTTTGGGCTGCAGAAACTGGGTCAGTGGCCATGAAAACAATTCCAAACGCAAATCCACCTACAACTAAGTGATTCATCCAAGAGAAACTCATCAATTCATTAGCACCCCAAAGATTAAATAATAAACCCATAATTGCAGCACCTATAATTCCACCAGAAATAATCCTCCAACTTCCTACTCCTGTCAAAACAAGAATTAATCCTCCAAAAGCAACCCATAAAGTTGAAGTCTCAGCAATAGATCCAGGGATTGATCCCTGGAACATTTCCATCATTGAATAATTTACTTCTCCACCCGCAGCTAAAGTTCCTAAAATAGTTTCCCCAGAAATCGCGTCCACATTCTCAGCTTCAGAAACCCATACTTTATTTCCAGACATGTAGGTTGGATAAGCAAAAAATGCAAAAGCTCTCGCCGTTAAGGCAGGATTCAAAATATTCATCCCTGTACCACCAAATGCCTCTTTTGCAACTAAAACTGCAAAAGCTGTAGAAATCCCTACCATCCATAAAGGAATATCAACTGGCATAATCATTGGGATTAATAATCCCGTAACCAAATAACCCTCATTCACCTCATGTCCTCGATATACAGCAAAACCGAACTCAATGGAAAGTCCTACGACATAAGAAACTATAATCATTGGGATAATTTTCCATGATCCATGTATAAAGGCATCTAAAAATGTAAAAGATTCTTGGGTTTGTATATAATACTGATATCCTGTATTATAAATCCCATAGATCAAAGCTGGTAATAAAGCAATAATAACTGTTACCATTGTTCGTTTTAAATCGACAGCATCGCGAATATGAGCTCCTTTTTTTGTTGTGTGATTAGGCACAAACAATAATGTGTCAAAAGCATTAAATGCTGGTGCAAATTTTTCTAGTTTTTGTCCTTTACCAAAAGGTTTCTTAAGATTGTCTAAACTTTTCCTTATAAAATTCATACTTCTTATTTTATCCTACTTCATTAATCATTAATTCTATACCTTGACGAATTATCTCTTGAGCCTCAAGCTTTGATGTGTTTGCATAATCCACCAATCCAAAGTCTTCAGGAACTACTTCATAAATTCCTAATGCTTCCATTTTCTCTATATCTTCAATAATACAAGCTTTGATCAATTCCATGGGGTATATATCAAAAGGAAATATTCTCTCCATTTCACCCGTAACTACTAACGCCCTTTCTTCACCATTTAGATTAGTATCTACTTCAAATCCTTCTCGATTAAGAAAGCGAGATAAAGATGTATTTGATAAGCTTAAAATTTTATTGTCCTTAAATGGTAACCACCCAAACATTCTATAGTGACTACCTTCAGGGATTATTGTTACCGAATTATTAAAATACCCTAAATAGCCTGAGAGACTAGTCGTCGCTCCAGTAAGAACATCCCCATTAATAATTCTAACGTGGTTGTATTTCATTCCAACTTTATCAAGCAAAGGAGATAGTTTAGCACCTATTTTAGTTTGAAAGTATTTAGGTTTTTCAATTCCATTTCCAGAAAAAGCAACAGTTCTTTTAGAGGAATATATTCCAGATTTAATAAATTGTCCAATGTTGAATACATCTTCGGCATTTACAGTCCATATTCGCTGACCCATATTGATTGGGCTGATTCTTTGAATATGCAAACTCAAATTACCTGCAGGGTGTGGTCCATTAACTGTATAATGCTGAACATTTTTTATTGATTTAAAAAATCCAGTAAATGATTTATCTATTCCTAAAAATACTGGTTGCCTAACAAGCTTGTTAAGCAAATCAATCCCTAATTGAAATTCTTTTTGGTCATTCTTTAAAATAAAATCAAAATCTTCATGCAAAGGGTCTGTTTTTGCTGTAGTGACAAAAATAGCTTTGGGCGTATCGAGTGGATTTGCCATGATTCCGTAAGGTCTCTGATGAATGAATGGCCAATTACCACTTTCCATTAACAATGCCTTCAATAAACTTACATCCATTTTATCCCATTGATCAACCTTATGTGAAACAAATTCTTGTTTTTTGGAAGACTCAATAATAATAAGCTCTATTTTTCGTTTTGGTCCTCTGACAATGGATTTAATAGTTCCAGAGACAGGAGAAACTATTTTAATATTAGGATTTTTCTTATTGTAAAAAATTGGAGTTCCAGAAAATACTTTTTCACCTTCTCGAATACATAGTTTAGGAATTGTTCCAAAAAAGTCATCTGGCCTGAGGGCATAATCGGTGATTATTGGTGTTTTATCTAGAATTTTCTCAGGCGTGCCTTTTATGTTGAGGTTAGCACCTCTGCGTGTTTCAATACCTTTAATAATATCCATTAAATATAATTCTAAAAGACATGCAAATTTACTAACTAAACACGTTTAGATAAAACAAATAATAAGGGAAATAAGCTATTTATATTGATTCTAAATAAGTGTTTAACCTTTTCATTAATAAATGGTCAATTTGGCTAACACAAACTGAACATTTAAATTTACTTATGATAAAAAAAAGAGCTATTATTCTCACTGTTTTGTCCTTAGGTCTGATTTTTTGCGTAAATGCTCAACAAATCGGTGAATATGAGCCTCCTGATAATATCAAATCAATCAAATTTTTTGGTACAGAAAGTATTGAAAATTTCCCACTGATAGCTCTTGGTCAGCAAATTACCTTGATTTTTGACGACCTAAACGGAGATGAAGCTGATTATTACTTCAAAATAAAACATTTTAATCATGACTGGACCCCTTCAAAGCTTTTTAAAAATGAGTACTTAGATGGTTACGACAATCTAAGAATTAATGACTACAAAACTTCCTTTAATACACTACAGACCTACACAAATTACTATTTAAAGATACCAAATGAAAATATTAAATTTAAAGTTTCTGGAAACTACACTATAGAAATTTATGACACTTTTGATGAACTAGTTTTATCAAGGAGATTTTGTGTTTTTGAGGAAAAAGCCAATGTCCAGGCGGCAGTATATAGACCTCAAAACATGAATCGTTTCAGCACTCATCAATCTCTACATTTTAGTATTACTCCAATTCAAGGAGTATTTAGAAATCCAGAACAAACAGTTTTTGTTCATCTTATTCAAAACAGACAATGGGATTCAAATCTTATTGCATTAAAGCCTCAATACTTTACGGGTAAGACGCTAGAATACCGTTATGAAGCTCCTACCCAGTTTGAAGGAGGAAATGAATTTTATTTTTTTGATACGAAAGATTTGAGAGTTACAACTACAAACATTAGCTACACAAATCGCGCTTTACTTTATGAAACCTATCTAAATATTGATGTTCCTCGTATTTACAAAGATTACTCTTTTGGACCAGATATAAATGGCGGGTATGAAATAAGAAATATTATGCGTCCTGGAGATCCTAATATTGAAGCTGACTATAGCTATGTTTATTTTAGTCTCGCTACAGATTACAAATTAGATAACGGTAAAATTTATATCTACGGAAGTTTTAATAACTATGAACTTAATAATTCTAATCAAATTTACTATAACCCGTCATTAGAAATTTATGAAGGTGTTTTGCTTTTAAAACAAGGATTTTATAATTATAAATATGTAATTAAAGAGGGTGATAAACTTAATAAAAATGGTATCAGTGGTTCTTTTGCATTGACAGAAAACGATTATTTAATATTGGTTTACTATCGAAATTTAGGCTCACAATATGATGCTTTGATTGGAGTTGGTAAAGCAAATTCTTTTCAATTAGACAATTAGTTTTCTTTTAATTTAATAAACATTTTTTATTATATTTAACATTCTTTATTATTTTTTTAATAAACTGTGATACAACAAATTAGAAGAGGAATTAAGATCTCCGTTGAAACTAAGTTCGAAGGTAGTTTTCTAAAAGAAAATATTCTTAATCACGCATTTATATATTTTATCACGATTGAAAATCAAAGTAAAAATGTAGTTCAGCTACTTTCAAGACACTGGAAAATTCACGAAGCTATTAACCGGTCACAATACATTAATGGCGCTGGAATAGTAGGTAAAAAGCCTATTCTTAATCCTGGGGAAAGCCATACATACCAATCAGGAAGCTTAATAACATCGACCATGGGGCATATGTCAGGTACTTTTGTTATGATTAACTTTACTACTGCCAGAAAATTTAACGTCGAAGTTCCACGCTTTAAACTAAATGTTCCATATGTTCTTAATTAAGAATAATTTAAACATCATAATTATTTAATTTAAATCAATACTTTTTGTAAAAAAATGTCTAATAGTATTTCCAAAGTTCCATACCCATCTAACGAACCAGTTTTATCTTATTCACCAGGTAGTCCTGAAAAAGAAGAAGTACTAAAAATGTATAACTCCCTCTACAATAATATTCTAGAAATTCCAATGAGGATTGGCAGTAAAGACGTGAAAACGGGAGACATAGAAAACCTGTCCCCTCCACATGATCATAATCATATTATTGGCAGCTACCATAAAGCCAACAAAAAAAATATTGAAGATGCAATTTCAACTGCACTTAATGCTAAAATGGCATGGAGTAGAATGCCCTGGGAGTCTAGAGCTGCCATATTTTTAAAAGCCGCAGACTTGATCGCAGGTCCATATCGATCAAAGATCAATGCAGCAACCATGATTGCTCAATCCAAAACTATCTATCAAGCTGAAATTGATGCTGCCTGTGAATTCATTGATTTCCTACGTTTTAATGTTCAGTATATGCAAGAGATTTATCAGAATCAACCTGAAAGCAGTTCGGGGATCTGGAATAGATTAACCTTTCGACCTTTAGAGGGTTTTGTTTATGCCGTTAGTCCATTCAACTTTACAGCTATTGCTGGAAACCTTTGTGCCAGTGTCGCTATGATGGGAAACGTGGTGGTTTGGAAACCCAGTGACTACCAGGTTTATTCTGCCAATGTTTTAATGGAAGTATTTAAAGAAGCTGGACTACCTGATGGAGTAATTAATATGGTCTTTGGGGATCCAGAAATGATTACTAATACAGTTTTAAAAACTAAAGAGTTTGCAGGAATTCATTATACAGGTTCCACAAGCGTATTTCGAGATATTTGGAGTAAAATTGGGAAAAATATTAAACATTATAATTCCTATCCCCGAATTGTAGGAGAGACAGGAGGAAAGGATTTTATAATAGCTCATTCATCAGCAAATTCTGAAGAAGTAGCAACTGGAATTATTCGAGGTGCATTTGAGTTTCAAGGTCAAAAATGTTCAGCAGCTTCAAGGGTTTATCTTCCAAAATCAAAAGCAGATTCGATCATCGAAGAGTTAAAAAAAGAACTTAAAACTATATCAATTGGCTCGCCTGCAAACTTTAAAAACTTTATGACAGCAATGATTCATAAAAGTGCATTTGATCGATTAGTTCAAGCTATTGAGCAAATCAAAAAGGAAAAGGATATAAAAATTATCGCAGGGGGTAATTATGATGATTCTAAAGGATATTTCATTGAACCTACTGTAGCAGTAACTACCAATCCTAATTATGATACAATGAAAAGAGAGTTGTTTGGCCCTCTTGTAACACTTTACATTTATGAAGATTGTAATTGGAAAGATACACTAAATCTGGTAGATAAGACATCTGAGTATGCTCTTACAGGTGCTGTATATTCTAAAGATCGTTATGCACTTGAAGAGGCATTAACAGTGTTAGAAAACAGTGCTGGTAATTTCTACATAAATGACAAGCCAACTGGTGCAGTGGTTGGACAGCAGCCATTTGGCGGAGCCCGTGGATCTGGAACAAATGATAAAGCAGGATCAGCTTACAACTTATTACGTTGGGTATCTCCTAGATTAATCAAAGAAACTTTTGTTCCAGCAGTTGATTATCGCTATCCTTTTTTAGGATAAAAGTACCTTATTAGTTAAATATGTTTTTAAAGTGATTTGAAAGAAAAAAAATTCTAAATTATTAAATGAACTACTTTTTTAGTTTCAAAAAAGGAACTCTTAAAATAATCTTTTAAATTATATTGATGGGCATTAGGAAATTGTTTTAATTCCTGGGTCAAATCTCCTCCTTTTAAATAAAGGATTCCATTTTTTAATTTATGTTTACTTTTTGGGCTGATATTTTTTATAACCCAGGGTACGAAAAAATTCATTTGGGTTACAGCTCTACTAACAACAAAATCTACCTTTTCTAAATAACACTCAGCCCGTATTTGTTTTATTGTGATGTTTTTCAATCCTAAAGATGTACATATTTCATGAACTACTTTGATTTTTTTTTTGATACTATCAATCAAAATAAATTGGACTTCGGGAAATAAGATAGCTAAAGGAATACCTGGAAATCCACCTCCAGTTCCAACGTCTAGAACTCGAGATTCTGACTGAAAAGATAAAATCTTTGCAATCCCCAAGGAATGCAAAACATGGTGTTCATAAAATGAACCCATATCTTTCCTAGAGATAATATTGATCCTTGAATTCCAATCTGAATAGAGAGAAAGTAGTAAATCAAATTGTTTTTTTTGCGTTAAACTGATTTCTGGAAAATGTTTAAATATTAGCTCCATATTTTTTAAATTCTAACTATTTAAAATAATTTTTCTTTTATTTTTGTAATATAAATTACTTTATGCAAGCTAAACAAAGTCTCCGCTTTTCAAGAAAAGACTCAAAAAAATTTTTTAAAACTTTAAACCAACGAGTTAACAACTATTTTAAGAAAAATAAAATAAAAAAAACTGGTAACTGGAAACTTTATTTAAAAACTTTAGTAATGTTTTCCATATTGATTGCTCCCTATTGTCTAGTATTTACTTTAGATATTAATCTATGGTATAAATTACCATTGTGCATATTAATGGGCATTGGAATGGCGGGGGTTGGGATGAATGTCATGCATGACGGTAATCATGGCTCATTTTCCAAGCATTCCTGGATAAATGAACTTATGGGAAGTAGTATTTATATTTTAGCAGGAAACGTTTTTAATTGGAAGGTGCAGCACAACCTTTTACATCACACCTATACAAATATCCATGGACATGATGAAGATTTAGAAGCTGGAAAAATACTTCGTTTTTCAAGGCATATGAAATGGTTTCCACATCATAAATTTCAACATTTTTACTCTGTTTTTCTTTATGGATTATTGACAATTAATTGGGCATTTTTTGCTGATTTTCAACAAATGAAACGTTATACTGCTCAAAAGTTATCATATTTGAATAGCAAAAGTCCGAGCCTTCAGTGGATCGGTTTGATAATTACTAAAATTTTATATTTCTCCATTTGGCTTATTATTCCAATTATTTTTCTCGATGCTCCTTGGTGGGCAATAATTATTGGGTTTATAGCTATGCATTACACAGCAGGATTAATCTTAAGTTTAGTTTTTCAATTAGCCCACGTAATTGAAGGCGCAGAGATGCCAAAACCAGATAATTCAGGTACTATGAAAAACACTTGGGCTATTCATCAGCTTTTGACAACTGTAAATTTTTCCACTAAAAATAGTTTTATCAATTGGTTTACAGGTGGGTTAAATCACCAAATTGAACATCACATATTCCCTAATATAAGTCACATTCACTACAATAAAATTGGAATGATTGTAAAAAAAACTGCACAGGAATTTAATCTACCATACAATGAATATAAAACTACAAGAAGTGCACTTTTTTCTCACTTTAGATTTTTAAAACAAATGGGGGTTCAACCCAGTTAAAATTTTTAAATGGATTTACTATCAGCAAGAATTAATAATCTTCCTGTTTCAGCTACACTTGCAATGGCTGCAAAAGCTAGAGAGTTACAAAAACAAGGAATTGATATAATTGGACTAAGCCTAGGAGAACCAGATTTTAATACACCTGAATTTATTAAGGACGCTGCCATTAAGGCGGTTCAAGATAACTGGAATTCTTACTCACCTGTAGATGGTTATGCTGATTTAAAGAATGCAATTTGTAACAAATTCAAAAGGGACAATAATCTAGATTATTCTCCCAATCAAATTGTTGTTTCAACTGGTGCAAAACAATCTATTGCCAATGTATGTATGGTCCTTTTAGATCCTGGCGATCAAGTTTTATTACCTTCACCCTATTGGGTTAGTTATTCTGCAATAGCCACCCTCGCAGAAGCAGAATCAACTATAATTCCTTCTTCAATCGAAAGTGATTTTAAAATTACACCCAAACAGTTAGAAGCAGCTATAACGCCCAATACAAAATTAGTAATGTTTAATTCTCCTAATAATCCAAGTGGAACTATTTATTCAGAAGAGGAATACCGTTCTTTAGGTAAAGTTTTAGAAAAATATCCTAATGTCTTTATTCTTTCTGACGAAATCTACGAACACATTAATTATGGGACAGATCACTTTAGTATTGCTTCTATTCCTGAATTATACGATAGAACAATAACTGTCAATGGAGTAGCAAAAGCGTTTGCAATGACAGGTTGGAGAATTGGCTATATTGGTGCACCGGAATGGTTAGCTAAGGCTTGTAATAAAATGCAGGGACAAATTACTTCAGGAGCAAATTGTATTGCTCAGCGTGCCACAATAGCTGCTGTTGAAGCTTCAAAAAATAATATTCAATATATGATAGATGAGTTTACAAAACGCAGAGAAATCATTATTGAATTATTGAGTGAAATCCCAGGAATTAAAGTAAATCAGCCACAGGGGGCTTTTTATATCTTCCCTGATATTTCTCATTATTTTGGCAAAACTCTGAGAGGAAAAAAGATTGAAAATGCATCAGATTTTGCACTTTATTTATTGGAACAAGCACATGTAGCAACTGTAACAGGGGATGCTTTTGGGAACGGAAAATGTATTCGAATATCTTATGCAGCATCAGAAAAAAATATAAGAACTGCAATTGCTAGAATATCAAAAGCCCTTAATTAGTTTCCCAACTTAAATCAATAGGCTACCTTTGAATGCTTAGAAAATACTATTTGTGATTACTGTTGACTTAGACAAGGTAAAAAAAGCTTTGGTAAAAGGTGAAATTATTGCTTTACCAACTGAAACAGTATATGGCCTTGCAGCAAATATTTATAATGATAAAGCTATTGAAAAAATTTATGCATTAAAAAAACGTCCCGCATATAATCCTTTAATTGTTCACATAGCAAGCTCTAATATTCTTGAACAAGTAGCAAAAAAAATACCCACGAAAGCAAAAGAATTAGCAGATATATTCTGGCCAGGTGCACTTACTTTAGTTCTTGAAAAACAAGATCAAATTTCCAATCGCATTACTGCTGAAAAAAAAACTGTTGCTGTTCGTGTACCAAATCATCCTTTAGCACTACAACTATTAAATTCATTAAATTTCCCACTAGCTGCTCCAAGTGCAAATCCTTTTGGGTTCATCAGCCCGACCTCAGCAGAGCATGTTGCACTCTATTTTAAAAAAGAACTAAATTTTATTTTAGATGGAGGTCCTTGTTCGCACGGATTAGAATCTACCATTATTGGTTTTCAAAATGACAAACCAATTCTCTATCGGCATGGAGCTATAGCACAAGAAGAAATAGAAAAAGTTACAGGTTCAATCTCAGTAAAAAATCAGAATAATAGTAGTCCTTCTGCGCCAGGAATGCTTTCAAGACATTATGCACCAAGAACCCCAATTCAAATTACTAAGGAAATTTCAAACTCAATAGAACAAAATCGTGATAAAAAAATTGGAGTTTTAAGTTTTCAAAAGTTTAAAAACTCTCATAGTGTAATAAATCAGGAAGTCTTATCAATTTCGGGTAATTTAAAAGAAGCAGCAAAAAACCTATATGCTGCTTTACATCGTTTAGATCAAATGAATTTAGATTTAATTATTACTTCATTATTTCCTGAAAAGGGTTTGGGAAAGACTATAAATGATCGATTAAAAAGAGCTGCTAAAAAATAGACTTTAAAAAAATTATTTTTTATAAAGTTTTTCTTTTTTAATTGCTATGTAATAAGATGCAATAGTTAGGTTGTGCCAAGGGATAACAAAAAAGACTCCTATTATAAAAAAAAACAACCCTAATAAGTACCATGGGAGAAAACGTAAATGTAAGTTAAAAAGTTCCATTTTATTCCCATCCATCATTTTCCAGCTGAGTTCCAATGCTTCATTAATTGATATTTCTGGTTGTTCCGCGATTATATAATAAGTCATTGAAAAACCCAGACTAATTATTATACCTGGTACAATTAAAAATAAAAAGCCCAGTATTGTAAGCACATTTATAATAATAAATACAAATAAAACATTAAGTAAGGGCTTGAATCCCTTAAAAAGATCAAAAAAAGACGGGTCAATACCATTAGAAATTTTTAAAAAATAAATACATAAACCCAATTGTAATGGGCCAGCTACAAGTATTGAAAACCATTCGCCATAAGAATTTAATTCTGAAGGAACTCCAACTAGTATTCCATAAACTAAACATACTACAACTGAAAGAGGCAAAAAAGGTTTTAATTTAAGACGAGTATCCTCCATTAAAGCTATTAAGTGCATAAATCAATAAATATATTTAAGAGTTTAAAATCTTCTCTTGCTTATTAATCGATTCTTGGTGTATAGCTTTAAATACCCTAAGAATAAATTCTTCAGACAAGTCACGATCTTGTCCTTCTAATATCATTTTACCTAAAATCTCATTCCAACGCTTATTTTGAAGAACTGCAACATTATTTTTTAACTTTAAACTACCTATTTCCTGTGCTACATTCATTCTCTTCCCTAATGTATCTAAAAGTGTTTGGTCAACTACATCAATTTGAGCACGAAGTGTATTAAGTGCGTGCCTATATGCCTCTTCTTCATTGGTTTTCTTCCTAACTTTTAAATCCTTCATAATTTCAACTAAACGGGTTGGAGTAACCTGTTGTTTAGCGTCACTCCATGCATTATCCGGATCCCAGTGACTTTCTATCATTAGGCCATCAAAATTTAAATCTAGTGCGGCCTGAGATATGTCAAAAATAAGATCTCGTCTACCAGCAATATGAGACGGATCGCATATCATAGGAAGATCGGAAAATCTGTTTTTAACTTCAATAGCTATTTGCCATTCTGGAATATTTCTATATTTAGTTTTTTCATAAGTAGAAAATCCACGGTGAATTAAGCCTAAATTTTTGATGTCAGCAGTGTATAAACGCTCTACTCCTCCTAACCATAAAGCTAAATCAGGATTCACAGGATTTTTAACTAGAATAATTTTATCAGTGCCTTTTAAAGCATCCGCAATTTCTTGAACTATAAAGGGACTAACTGTTGATCGCGCTCCTATCCACAAAATATCTACATCATTTTCAATAGCTAACTTTACATGATCCTTATTTGCAACCTCAGTTGCTGTTAATAAGCCTGTTTCTTGTTTCACTTTTTTAAGCCAGTTTAATCCAATTGCACCGACTCCTTCAAACATTCCAGGTCGTGTTCTGGGTTTCCATATTCCTGCTCTGTATACAGTCACGTCTGTGTCTTTGAGTTGATCTGCAATTTTAAGAACTTGTTCTTCAGTTTCAGCACTACAAGGGCCCCCGATTACCAAAGGATGATCCAATCCAAAATTATCAAGCCATTGACGCATTTCTTTCTTATTTTCCATCTTTTATTTTAGTTTAAAATTGGTATTTATTTAATTAATTCCTGCTAAAATTTTACTAATAGAGTTTGTTTGTTGCATTTTTCTAAAGACCTCCTTATAATTTTGTTGTTCCATTAATAATTTAAACTCTTCTAAGTTTGCAATATATTCATCTAAAACCTCTAATATATTTTCTTGGTTTTGTTCAAAGATTGGTGCCCACATTGATGGAGAACTTTTTGCTAATCTAACTGTAGAAGCGAATCCACTTCCCGCCATATCAAAAATAGCTTTTTCATCTTGTTCCTTTTCCATTACAGTTTTTCCAAGCATAAAGGAGGAAATATGGGAAAGGTGAGAAACGTATGCAATATGTTTGTCATGTTCTTTAGGATCCATTTCCTGAAGTTCCATTCCAATATTTTTGAACCAATTTATCGCCCATTCTAAAAGATCGGGTCTAGTTTTGTTAGATTCACACAAAATTAGTGGTTTTCCTGAAAAAAGAGCCACAAATGCTGCAGATGGCCCTGAAAACTCTGTGCCAGCAATCGGATGTGTAGCTAAAAACTGATTACGTTTGGGATGTAGTTCCATTTCTTTACAAACCTTTGCCTTGGTTGAACCTACGTCAATTAATAATGTATTATCGTTTACATAGTCTAATAAATAAAGTGCTTTGTCAATTACACTATCTACGGGTATTGCAAGAATAATTACATCCATAATGGAGTAGTTCGAGGGTTTAAGGTTATGTTCTACAATCTCAAGTTTCAATGCCTGTTTTAGATGCTTTTCACTCTGATCTTCACCATATAAATTACAACCCTTAATATGTCTTTTCGCTGATAAAGCAAAAGACCCTCCAATCAAACCCAATCCAATGACACCTATATTCATGATTCCATTCTTTTAATCGCTTCCTTAATGGTGGCCTCTGAAACACATAAAGAAAAACGAACATATCCTTCACCCTGTGTTCCAAATACAGTTCCTGGAGTTATAAAAATATTTTTTTTATATAAAATTTCATCTATGAATTCCTCTGCACAAGGAGCTCCCTGAGGGAGTTTTGCCCATAAAAAAAGTCCAACACTTTCAATATCGACAGAGGCTCCAATATTATTGACCAATTTCATCATCAAGACTTTTCGTTTTTGATAAATTAAATTGAGTTCCTTGAACCAATTCGATTTGGTTTTTAAAGCTGCAATAGCTCCTTGTTGAATACCGAAAAACATCCCAGAATCTATATTACTTTTAACTTTTAAAACTTCCTTTAAAACTTCTGCTTTTCCAGAAAGCATTCCCACTCTCCATCCTGCCATATTAAAAGACTTGCTCAGTGAGTTCAGCTCTACTGCAACCTGTTGAGCACCAGGTCTCGATAGAATACTTTTTGGTTTTTTAGTTAAAACAAAACTGTAGGGATTATCATTGACTAATAAAATCTCACTTTTCTTTGCCCATTTAATTAAACGATCAAATATTTTTTCATTTGCATCTGTACCAGTAGGCATATGCGGATAATTAAGCCACATAATTTTAATCTTAGAGGTATCAAGTGCTTCTAAAGTATTAAAATCAGGTTGCCAATTATTCTCTAATTTAAGTGGATACAAGATTGTTTCAGCTTCCAATAAACGAGTGACAGAAGCATATGTTGGATAACCAGGATTCGGAATTAATACTTGATCTCCAGGATTAAGATAAGCCATTGACAAATGCATAATCCCCTCTTTAGATCCCATCAAAGGTAATACTTCAGTGTTTGGATCTAAAGTGACTTTATAGAATTTTTTATAAAAATTTACTATTGCTTCACGTAATTCTGGTAAACCTTGGTAGCTTTGATACATATTAGCCCTAGGATGTTTCATTGCAGAAGATAGAGCCTTTGTAACGTGAGGATGTGGTTTTAAATCTGGACTACCAACCCCCATATTAATTACATCTCTCCCACTTTTCATCAATCCCGCTACCTCACGTAATTTTTGAGAAAAGTAGTATTCTTTAACACTTTTTAAACGGATAGCTTTTGATTTCATTTTTGGTGTTGAGTATATTCCCCAAGGATTTTAAATTTTGAAGCCATAATAGCAATTAACTTTCTAGCCTTTTCATAATTAGTAAAATCATCAAATGTCACGTCAACAAAAAAAGCATATTTTCCCGGAGTTTCAATAACAGGAAGAGACTGTATTTTAGTTAAATTCAATTGACAATCACTCATAACATTTAATACTGCAGCTAAACTACCTCGCTGATGATCTAAAGTGAACTTAAGGGATGCTTTATTTATTTTATCCTCTGGAACTAAATTGCCATTTTTTTCAACAATTACAAAGCGTGTAATATTATTTTTTATTGTTTGAATAGAGTTTGCCAAAATATTTAAATTATAAATCTTAGATGCTTCTTCGCTTGCAATAGCTGCGATACCTTTAATTTGTTCTTTAGAAATTCTAAAAGCTTCCTCTGCAGTGTCCTCTGACTCAACCATAATGATATTTGGATAATCCTGAAAAAAGTTTTTACATTGTAATAAGGCCATGGGATGTGAATGTACCTCTTTTATATTTTCAATAATCTGACCAGGTAATGCCATAAAATTATGATCTATACTCAATCCATATTCTCCAACAATTTTCAAATCATTTTGATCAATTAAAGCATAGTTAGGAATAATGGAGCCAGCAATAGAATTTTCTATCGCCATAACAGCAAAGTCAGCATCACCATCAATAACTGCTCTTACAGTTGTATCAAACACTTTACAAGGAACTAATAATAAATGAGGCCCAAAATAATGCTGAGCTACTATATGGTGAAAGGATCCTCGCTTTCCCTGTATTGCTACTTTTACTTCCATTCAAATCAAAAAAAAAGTCCTGATTAATTCAGGACTCTTTACTATATTTATATTTCAAATACTATATAGTCCCGGATGTTTCCGTTTGGAAAAAATAAAAGCTGTTATAGTAAAAGAAATATTTTTTCATTATTTTAAATTTTTTGACAAATGTAACATTGCTTTTAGCAAAAACAAATTTTTATAGTTTTTTTTTGACTTATTGAATAGCTGAAAATGTTAACTAAGCTAAAATATTGGAATGATGTCTCCACATATTTTCGTTTATTTAACTCCTTAATCAAAAAATTGAAATTAAAAAATACTCATCTTAATCATCTACTCTTGCTGAACTTGGGCATGCTATTTGTCAGTACCTCTGGGGTTTTGGGAAGGTACATTAGTCTAGCTCCACCTGTTTCAATTTGGTTTAGATCATTAATTGCAATTTTCGTACTTATAATTTATACTATTTATAAAAAAAAATCACTCCAAATTGAATGGAAAAAATATGGCCTACCTGTCTTCTGGAGTGGATTTTTAATGGGTCTTCATTGGATCACTTACTTTTTTGCACTACAATGGAGTAATGTTGCAATCGGAATGCTTTCACTTTTTACATATCCTATTATTACCGTTTTTTTAGAACCACTTTTTATGTCGGTCAAACTTCAAAGAAGACATCTTTTTTTGGGTATTATAGTTTTAATTGGTATATACTTTTTAGTACCAGATTTTAACTTAAAGAGTTCGGCTACACAAGGACTTTTGATTGGGTTAATTTCTGCTTTTGCATATTCGTTAAGGAACATCATTTCAAAAAAACATAATGCGATGGGTAGAGGTTCCCAACAAATGATATATCAACTATCGGTGATTATAATTTTATTAATTCCTGTTCACTGGATCTATCCAAATACAAACTTAAGCAATGAATGGCCTTATCTTATTATACTTGGCATAATTACTACAGCTCTTGGACACACACTTTTCATTTCAAGCTTTTCTCATTTTAGAATTAGTACTGTAAGTATAATGAGTAGTATTCAGCCTCTATTTGGGGTCCTCCTAGGTGCTCTTTTTTTAAACGAAATCCCTGACTTTAAAAGCATATTTGGAGGGGTTTTAATATTAGCGACAGTAGTGATTGAAAGCAGGATGTCTAAGATTTAAAAATCATAAGAAAGACTTATCTTTATTTAAAAAATTACATGAGTCTAGTCCTAGAAAATGTTGTTAAGAACTTTGGTGAAGTCGAAGCATTAAGAGGGGTTTCTTTAACCTTAAAAAAAGGAGAAGTAGTTGGGTTGCTTGGACCAAATGGAGCTGGAAAATCTACTCTAATGAAAATATTAACGGGTTATTATAAAAAATGGGAGGGTAGGGCTATACTATTTGATAAAGATTTGAAAAAAGAGCTCAAAGCAATCCAACAAAAAGTAGGTTATTTGACAGAAAATAACCCATTATATCAAGAAATGTATGTAAAAGAATACCTTCAATATAATGCTGATTTATATCGCCTAAAAAACCCTCCAGTTGAAACCCTAATTAGAAAAATGGGTTTGGTCGGTTATAAACATAAAAAAATACAAACCCTTTCAAAAGGATACAAACAACGTATTGGATTAGCAGCAGCTATAATTCATGATCCAGAATTGGTTATACTTGACGAACCAACTACTGGTTTGGACCCAAATCAGTTATTAGAAATTCGTAAACTTATTCGTGCTTTAGGAAAGGACAAAACAGTCTTACTTTCTACACATGTTCTTCAAGAAGTTGAGGCTCTTTGTAACCGTGTAATTATAATTGATAAAGGAAAAATTATCTTAGATAAACAACTCGAAAGCCTAAGAAAAGGTAAAAAGCAGATTATTGAAGTTAGTTTTAATTTTCGAATAGAAGTCGAAGCTATAAGACGTATTCCATATGTTGAAAAAGTAAAAAATACTCATGATTTTGAATATGAAATTTACATCAAAGGCAAAAAAGACATGCGCCCAGCTATTTTTGATTTTGCTTATGACAACGGGCTAAAAATTCTCAAATTACAAATGAAAAATGAAAGCTTAGAAAAAATTTTTAATGGCTTAACATCTTAAAGCTATTATTAACTATACTTCACCTAATTGATTAAAACTTGTAAATCATGCTTCAATTCCATTTAAGAATACTTTATAAATAATTTTTGCAGTAGGCTCTAAAGTCTTGGAGACTGAACAATATTTTTCAAATGATAATTGAGCAGCACGTTTTGCCTTTTCAGTAGAAAAGTTTCCTTCTAAATAAATATTTATATCAATTTGATAAAATAAAGCTGGTACTTCATTTTCGTTACGGTGACCTTTTACATCCATTTTAAGAACAGTAGGATTAATTTTTTGTTTATTCAAAATTGCAACAATATCAATACTGCTACATCCAGCAACACCCATTAAAAGTAATTCCATAGGACTAACACCTTGAACACTACCGGTAGGTTTTGACTTGTTATCAAGATGAATACTCATCCCATTGGAATTAGTAACCTCAAAAAGGTAATCTTTATTAATTCGCTCTAGTGAAATATTCATAATTAGTTATTTTTTAGTTTAAAATATATCTGATAAAATTTGGATCATATCTTCATTTTCGATTAAAAACGCATCATGTCCGTGAAGTGAACTTAGCTCATGATAAAATATATCTTTTTTTATTTTATTGGCTAATGCAAAGGTCTCTTGGTCCTCTTTAGGAGTAAAAAACAAATCACTATCAATTGCTATTAAATGAATTTCTCCTGTTATATTTTTAATAATATCTATAGCATTTCTACCCTCTCTTTCAATGTTAACCGAAGCCAAAAGGTGATTCATCATTATGTATGATTTTAAATGAAAGCGTTTAGCAAGCTTATCACCGTGGTACATTAGCCAGCTTTCAATATTATAAACTCCTGTTTCCTGATTTTTAGTTCTTCCAAATCGAAATTCAAATGACTGAGGAGTCCTATATGTCAGCATCGCGTGTATGCGTGCATCCTCAAGAGGCTGTTTAGAATTTATTAAGATTCGCTTTTGAAGAAAGGTATTAGCAATAATCCAATCGTTTGACTTCCAGTCAGCAGCTATAGGCACTAAATATCGACATAACTTTGGAGCAATTGCAGCCATTTCCCAGGCAATTCCACCGCCAATTGATCCTCCAATTAGAGCATAAAGTTTTTTGATATTTAAGATGTTCAACCCTCTTAAAAAAAGAGAAGCAATATCCCCTGCATGGAAATCATCTGGATTAGAAAAAGTTTGATCTTTAACACCGTTCCCAGGTATATTAAACCCCAAAACGGTGTATAGGTGGGTGTCTATAGTTTTTTTAGGACCAATAATTTCATTCCACCACCCACCTTTTCCTGTTAGTTGTGAATCACCAGTGAGGGAGTGATTTACCATAACAACTGGAGCTTTTCCTATACGCTGTCCAAACTCTTGATAGTGCAAATCAATTTGGGTATAAATAGCCCCTGAATGAGTCGTAAAATCATTTATTGAAATGGTTTTAATCTGTGGAACCGGCATTATATCTGAGCAAAGGCAGCTTTTAAATCATCAATTAAATCATTTACATCTTCAAGTCCTACTGAAAGACGGATTAAATCTTTAGTAACTCCCGTTGTTTTTTGTGCCTCCTCATCTAATTGTTGATGGGTGGTGCTCGAAGGGTGAATAATTAAAGATTTGGAATCTCCAAAATTAGCTAGTAATGAAAATAATTTAGTGAAATCAGCTACCTTTTTACCAGCTTCAAATCCTTTTTTCAATCCAAATGTTATAATACCACTTTGTCCTTTCGAAAGATATTGTTGTGCTAAACTATTATACTTAGAGGTTTTTAAGCCTGGGTAGTTTACCCAAGCTACTTCTTCTCTGGTAGATAACCAAGCTGCTAATTTTAAAGCACTCTCCGAGTGTTTTTTCATCCTTATGTCTAATGTTTCAATTCCTTGAATAGTTTGAAAACTATTAAAAGGGCTAGGAGCACTACCAAAATCCCTAAGACCTTCTACTCTTGCTTTTGCAATAAAAGCAATATTACCGAGTGCCTCATGATAATTCAACCCATGATAACTCGGGTTAGGTTCTGTAAATTCAGGGAAATTACCATTACCCCAATCAAAAGTTCCAGCATCAATAATGACTCCTCCAATTGATGTCCCATTACCAGTAAGATATTTGGTTAATGAATGAATAACTATATTAGCACCATGTTCAATAGGATTTAATAATGCTGGAGAAGCAACTGTATTGTCAACAATAAAAGGTACTTTGGCTTTTTTTGCAATTCCAGATATTGCCTTCAAATCCAGAACATCTAATTTTGGATTTCCTAAGGATTCAGCATAAAATGCTCTTGTATTTGATTTTACTGCTTTTGCAAATGATTCTGGATCATCAGGATCAACAAAAGTTGTTGTTATTCCAAATCTTGAAAGAGTATTAGCTAACATATTATATGTACCACCATACAAACTATTTGATGAAACAATATGATCTCCAGCTTTTAATATTACCATTAAGGTTGTAGCGGTTGCTGAAGTTCCTGAGGAAGTTGCTACAGCAGCTACTCCTCCTTCCATAGATGCTAGTCGCTGTTCTAAAACATCATTTGTTGGGTTATTCAATCTTGTATAAATATATCCCGGCTCAGCGAGAGAAAATAAACTTGCTGCATGGTCTGAGTTATTAAATACATAAGATGTGGTTTGATAAATTGGGACTGCTTGGGTCCCTTGGGTATTTTTTGCATCATGACCAGCATGAAGTGCTTTTGTAGAAATTTGTGTACTCATAATTGAAATTTTTGTTTAATTAATTCTAAATAATCTAGTTTTTCCCAAGTGAAAAGCTCAACTTTCTTCGATACTTTTCCATTGTATGGGGATTCAAATGTTTTATTTATAGTCAGAGGCTCGCGACCCATATGACCATAGGATGCTGTCTCCAAATATATAGGGTTTCTAAGTTTTAAACGTTGTTCTATTGCATATGGTTTCATATCAAATAAGATTGAAGCTTTTGCAGCAATTTCAGAATCACTTAAGTCAACTTTAGAAGTTCCATAGGTGTTTATAAAAATTGACGTTGGCTCAACAACTCCGATAGCATAACTAAGTTGAACAAGAATTTCATCAGCAATACCAGCTGCAACTAAATTTTTAGCCATATGCCTAGCAGCATAAGCGGCACTTCGATCAACTTTGCTGGGATCTTTGCCACTAAAAGCACCTCCACCATGTGCACCCTTTCCTCCATAAGTATCTACTATAATTTTTCTACCTGTTAAACCGGTGTCTCCGTGAGGCCCACCAATCACGAACTTTCCTGTAGGATTTATATGATAAGTTATATCATTTCCAAAAAGGCTTTTGATATTTTGGGGTAGTTTCGAAATAAGACGAGGAATTAAAATTTTTATTATATCAGACTTAATTTTTTTTAACATTGCAACTTCATCAGAATTAAAATCATCATGTTGAGTAGATACTACAATTGTATCAATTCGTGAAGGTTTATTGTTTTTGTCATATTCTATAGTAACCTGCGATTTAGAATCAGGACGTAAATAAGTGATTTGTTGATTTTCTCTTCTCAAAGCAGCAAGCTCGATCAGAATTTTATGCGAAAGATCAAGTGCTAAAGGAATTAAAGATTCCGTTTCGTTTGAAGCATAACCAAACATAATTCCTTGATCTCCTGCTCCTTGAATTTCTTTTTCTCCACGATCTACCCCTCGATTTATATCCTGAGACTGTTCATGAATCAAGGAAACTACACCACAAGAATCTCCACTAAATTGATAAGTCCCTTTTGTATAACCAATCTTATTTATCGTTTCGCGAGCGATAGACTGGACATCCAAATAGGTTGAACTTTTTACTTCTCCAGCTAAGATTACTTGTCCAGTGGTTACTAGGGTTTCACATGCAACCTTACTCTCAGAATCAAAAGCCAAAAAATTATCTAATAAAGCGTCACTGATTTGGTCTGAAATCTTATCAGGATGGCCTTCGCTTACGGATTCAGAAGTAAGAAAATATGACATTTAATTGCTTTTCAGGAAGGATTTAAAAGTTCGTATGAAAAGCAATACTGCTTTAGCATTTTTTTTTCGAGGTTTGCAATCAGTCAAATCCTTCCTCGTTTATTTAACAAAATTACAGTTTTTTTTTAATTTTCAAACTTTTGATCATTTATTTTTAAAGATTGATCTCTAATATTTTCATCAAAAAATTTTTTCCTCACCACTTTCATTGTTAAGAAAAAGAAGCTACTTTGCAGTTATATAAAAATAATCTAAAATTATGCATATTGCCATTGCCGGTAACATTGGAGCTGGGAAAACGAGTCTTACAGAACTTTTAGCAAAACACTTTAACTGGGAGGCACATTTTGAAGATGTAATTGACAATCCCTACCTTGACGACTTCTACAACCATATGGAACGTTGGTCTTTTAATTTGCAAATTTATTTTTTAAAAAGTCGTTTTCAGCAATTATTACGAATAAAAAATAATAAAAAAACAATAATCCAAGATAGAACAATATATGAGGATGCACATATTTTCGCACCTAACCTTAAAGCGATGGGTTTAATGAACCAAAGAGATTTTAAAAATTATCACGAGTTATTCCATTTAATGGAGTCACTAATCCAAGGACCAGATTTACTGATTTACTTACGTAGCAGTATTCCAAACTTAGTAAATAAGATTCATAAGCGTGGCCGAGAATATGAAAACTCTATAAGCATTGATTATCTCAGTCGTCTAAATGAGCGCTATGAAGCGTGGACTTCAACTTATGATAAAGGAAAGATTATTATTATTGATGTGGATGACAAGGATTTCGTGGAAAATAAAGAAGATCTTAAAACTATTATAGCCGATATTAATGAAGTAATTAGTAATTA
>CENP01170599.1_pt1 | contig 27898 bp, 37 predicted proteins | sample 361281 | NCBI WGS metagenome assembly CENP01 (sample SAMEA2591122, study PRJEB7988) | marine metagenome | biome: marine biome (ENVO:00000447); feature: deep chlorophyll maximum layer (ENVO:xxxxxxxx); material: saline water (ENVO:00002010), including plankton (ENVO:xxxxxxxx) | depth 70 m | reverse complement strand
GGAAAATGATTTTTGCGTCCACTATCATGTTGGTTTTCGGTTACTTCGGCGAAGCTGTTTACACTACAGGCTCAGGTCCTGCAGTTTTTGGTCTTATTTCAGGTATTGCTTATTTCTATGTTGTATATGAAATATGGCTTGGAGGTGCTTCAAAACTTGCAGCATCAGCTGGAGGCGCAGTGCAAGCTGCACACAAATCATTATGTTGGTTTGTATTAGTTGGTTGGGCAATCTATCCAATTGGATATATGGCTGGAACTGAAGGATGGTACAGTGGTATTTTTGGAGGTCTTCCTATGGACGTCGTTTATAATGTTGGTGATGCTATCAACAAAATCGGATTCGGTTTAGTCGTTTATAATCTAGCCGTTCAATCAAAATAACGTAAATGTTATGAAAAAGAATTAAATCGCTCCTCGGAGCGATTTTTTTTTACATAGTTTCAGGAAGATTAATACCCAAAAGAGATGATGCCCTTTTTATAACTTGTCCTACCTTTCTAGATAAAGCAATTCTAAACTGCTTTTTATATGGATCATTGACGCCAAGTACTTTTATATTTTGGTAAAAAGTATTGTAATTTTTTACCAATTCGTATAGATAATTTGCAATAATTGCGGGACTGTACTGTTCAGCTGCTTGGGAAATAATTGATGGATAGTGGCTTAAATGGGTTACTAATTTTCTTTCTTTTTCGTCTAAACTATAACTTATACGGTCTAGTGTGGAATGATCTTTAATATTTTTAATCAAGGATTTGATTCGCGCATAGGTGTATTGTATAAACGGCCCTGTATTACCATTAAAATCTATAGATGCCTCAGGATCAAAAAGTATTCTTTTCTTTGGATCTACCTTCAAAATAAAATATTTTAATGCTCCTAATCCTATAATATTATATAGATTTTCACGTTCAGATTTTTTTAAAGTCTCTAGTTTGCCTACAGACTTTGCAATTGATTTAGCCTTTTTGGTCATTTCATCAATTAGATTATCTGCATCGACAACTGTTCCTTCTCTACTTTTCATTTTACCACTTGGTAAGTCTACCATTCCATAACTTAAGTGATAGAGTGAGCTTGACCAATTAAATCCTAACTTTTTTATAATTGCAAAAAGCACCTTAAAATGATAATCTTGTTCATTTCCAACTGTAAATACCAATCCATTTAATTCTGGATTTTTTTCCATACGCAATAAAGCAGTACCTAAGTCTTGCGTTATATAAACTGACGTACCATCAGAACGAAGAAGAAGTTTTTCTCCTAATCCTTCATCGGATAAATCAATCCATACTGACCCATCATTTTTTTTAAAAAATAGACCTTTTTTTAAACCTTTCTCAACAATTTCTTTTCCAACTAAATATGTTTTACTTTCATAATAATATGAATCAAAATCAACCCCAAGTTTTTTATATGTTTTTTCAAATCCATCATAAACCCACCGGTTCATTTTTTTCCATAATAAAATTACTTTAGAGTCTTTTGACTCCCAAAGTCTTAACATTTCTTGTGCCTCTAGAATAATCGGAGCTATCTTCTCAGCCTCTTTTATTGATTTACCTTTCGAAATTAAACTTGCAATTTGTTTTTTATATTCTAATTCAAAAATGACATAATATTTTCCAACTAATTGGTCACCTTTTATACCAGATTTTTTGGGTGTATCCCCTTTTCCATATTTAATCCAAGCAATCATGGATTTACATATATGGATACCCCTATCGTTTATTATTTGAGTTTTAATAACCTTTTTGCCATCGGCCTCAAGAATTTTAGAAATAGAATAACCTAATAGGTTATTTCTTATGTGACCTAGATGAAGTGGCTTATTTGTATTGGGTGAGGAAAATTCAACCATCACTTTGGGTGAATTTTTATTTAAAATTTTGTGACCAAAATTTTTATCTTCATATATAGCTGAGAATCGATCGAAAAAAAAAGCATCACTTAATGAAAGATTTAAAAAACCCTTCACAACATTAAAACTCTCTACATTTTTGTTATTTTCAATTAAATATTCTCCTATAAGTTTTGCCAATTTTTCAGCATCTATTTTTAAATATTTGAGAATGGGAAATACCAATAGAGTGACATTACCCTTAAACTCTTTTCTTGTATTTTGAAAATCAAAAGTGTTAATTTCTAAATCATATTTAGATTTAAAGAACGTTTTTAGCGAATTAGAAAAATGGGTATTATAATTTGTGCTCATCAATTATTTTCGAGTTAAATATAAATATTATTATTGTCCAATTATGGCTCTTAACATATATATCTTAAATTTAAAAATGCTTTTAAATATTTCTTACAATAATATAGAACAAAAAAAAGAAATTGATAAACTGGTTGGAAAACCTTTTTCAATTAAAGAACGATTACAGATGGGAGGAATAGGATCAGAAAAATTGATTATTTCTAGTGCATCAGTCAATATTAAAAATCTTCTTGTGTTGGATAATAATATAAATAAATGTAATATCGAATTGCGTCCAAAAGGTTTAATCGTTTATTTTAGAAGCTTATTAGAGACTTATGGCCTGATTATACCCTACTTTAAGCTCAAAATTTACAAGGGCAAAGCCGAAGAGTATTCAATTTATAAAGACAGTTTGTATATAAAGGTTTTAGCTGACAAGAAATCTATACACAAGTTTTTTAAAAAAATCATTAAAAACAGATTGTCTGATAGTCTACCCTCAATTGACGATTAAAATCTAGCTCTTAGATGGAACGTTTTGTTTTTCCTGTATAAATTTGACGAGGTCTCCCTATAGGCTCTTTATTTCTTCTCATTTCGGCCCACTGTGCGATCCATCCAGGTAGTCGACCTAACGCAAACATGACAGTAAACATTTCTGTTGGTATTGCAAGTGCACGATAAATAATTCCAGAATAAAAATCGACATTAGGATATAATTTCCTGTCAATAAAATATGGATCTGAAAGAGCTTCTTCTTCCAAGTCATTCGCAATTTTAAGAATTGGATCATTAATACCAAGCTCGCCTAAAACTTCATCAGCAGCTTTTTTTATAATACGGGCTCTAGGATCAAAGTTCTTATACACCCTATGGCCGAATCCCATCAATCTGAAACTGTCATTTTTATCTTTGGCTCTAGCCATGAACTTTTTTGTGTCCCCCCCATCTCTTTTAATTGCCTTCAGCATCTCTATAACACCCTGATTCGCACCACCATGAAGCCTTCCCCATAGCGCTGAAACACCAGCTGAAACTGATGCAAAAAGTCCTGCCTCTGAGGAGCCCACAATCCTTACAGTAGACGTTGAACAATTTTGTTCATGGTCAGCGTGAAGAATTAGCAACTTATTTAAAGCATCAACTACAATAGGACTAGGTGTGAAATCTTGGTGTGGAAGTTTGAATAGCATATGAGCTATATTTTCAACATATGAAAGTGAAGTGTTTGCGTAGTTAAGAGGTAGACCTTTAACTTTTCTGTGAGTCCATGAGCATAAAATTGGGAACTTTGCCATCAACATTATTATAGCCTCACGCATGTCATCTTCTGATTCTATATTAACAGTACTTGGATTAAAAGCTATAAGACCTGAAGTCAATGAAGCTAATATACCCATAGGGTGCGCAGACTTAGGAAAGCTTTTTAAAATTAACTTTATATCCTCATCAACGAGTGAGTCTTTTCTAATTTCATCGTTCAAAAGGTCTAATTCTTTTTTAGTTGGCATATCACCAAAAATCAATAGAAAAGCAACCTCTAGGAAGCTCGCCTTTGAGCATAGCTCTTCAATTGAATATCCTCGATGATGCAAGATTCCTTCTTCACCATTAAGATATGTAATTTCACTTTTACAAGAGCCTGTATTTTTGTATCCAGGATCGTAAGTAATTAGTCCTGTTTGGGCCCTAAGGGTTTTGATATCAATCGCCTTTTCTTTCTCTGAACCTTCAATTAGAGGAAATTCATATTCTTTGCTATTATAACTTATTTTAATTGAATTACTCATTTACAAATTTATTTTAAGAAACTACACCACATTAATATAATAAAATCATCTTAATTTAAAGGTGCTTAAATGCATTCTCTTTTGGAAAATAAGCTGACTTACTAAGCTCCTCTTCAATTCTTAGCAATTGATTGTATTTTGACATACGATCACTTCTTGAAACTGAGCCAGTTTTAATTTGACCTGTATTGAGTGCAACTGCTAAATCAGCAATTGTATTGTCTTCAGTTTCACCTGAACGATGGGACATTACTGAAGTATATCCAGACTTGTGTGCCATATCAACTGCTGCGATTGTCTCTGTTAGTGTTCCTATTTGGTTTACTTTAATAAGTATTGAGTTTCCAATTTTTTGATCAATCCCTTTGGCGAGTCGTTTTACGTTAGTTACAAATAAATCATCACCAACCAATTGAGTTTTTTCACCTATTAACTTCGTTAAATATCTCCAACCTTCCCAATCATTTTCATCCATTCCATCCTCAATAGATATTATAGGATATTTTTCTACTAGTTTTTTTAAATATAAAGCCTGCTCTTCGGAGCTAAGTTTTAAACCATCTTTACCCTCAAAAATAGTATAGTCATAAATACCATCTCTATAAAATTCTGCTGCTGCACAGTCAAGAGCTATCATTACTTCAGACCCAGCTTTGTATCCAGATTTAGTTATGGATTCAATAATTGTGTCTAATGCGTCTTCAGTTCCTTTCAATCTAGGAGCAAAACCTCCTTCATCTCCAACAGCAGTACTTAAATTACGCTTATTTAAATCTTTTTTAAGGTTATGAAAAATTTCAGAACCTATTTGCATTGCGTGTGAAAATGATGTTGCACCTATGGGCATAATCATAAATTCCTGAAAAGCAATTGGTGCATCTGAATGTGATCCTCCATTTATGATATTCATCATAGGGACTGGAAGAGTTTTAGCATTAATCCCTCCTATATAACGGTAAAGAGGAAGACCAAGCTCATTCGCAGCAGCTTTGGAAATTGCAAGAGAAACACCTAAAATAGCATTAGCACCTAATTTAGCCTTATTTTCAGTTCCATCTAATTTTATCATTGAACGATCAATTTTTTCTTGTTCAAATACAGAAATGCCTAAAATTTCTTTTGAAATAATTTCATTGACGTTTTTTATAGCTTTCCCTACGGCTTTACCCATATATTTTTCTCCTCCATCACGTAACTCAACGGCTTCATGTTCTCCCGTTGATGCTCCAGAAGGTACTGCAGCTCTTCCTAAAATTCCATTTTCTGTTATGGCATCGACCTCAATGGTTGGATTTCCTCTGGAATCAAATATTTGTCTTGCGTGTATTCTAATTATTGCACTCATCGAATTCTTAATATTTTAATTTGGTTTATGTCTTATCTAAATATTTTTTAAAAATGTCAAAAAGATAAGTAGCATCATTAGGACCGGGGCCAGCTTCAGGATGATACTGAACTGAAAAACACCTTTTATTTTTTAATCTCATTCCAGCGAGTGTTCCGTCATTAAGATGAACGTGGGTAATTTCAACTTCTGGGTTCTCTTTAGCAGCTTTCATATCTACTGCAAACCCATGATTTTGCGATGTAATTTCACCCTTACCTGTTATTATATTTTTTACTGGATGATTAATTCCCCTGTGCCCATTAAACATCTTAAATGTTGGAATTCCATTTGCCAATGCAATTATTTGATGACCAAGGCAAATACCAAATAAAGGCTTATTATTTTCAATAATTGTTTTTGCAACTGATTGAACACCTTTTAGGGGTAAAGGGTCTCCAGGTCCGTTAGATATAAAATATCCGTCCGGTTTGAAAGCTTCTAAGACTTCATAAGGTGTGTCATACGGAAATACCTTAACAAACATATTTCTTTCAACCATCTTGTGCAAGATATTTTTTTTTACTCCTAGATCAATAGCTGCAATTCTGTACTTGGAGTCAGAGTTACCAACCGTGTAAGGTTTTTTTGTTGATACCTTTGAGGCTAATTCTAAACCTTCCATACTTGGAGAGTTAGCCAGTTCTTTAAGAAGTTTTTCTTCCATTCCAACATTTGTGGATACAACCGCATTCATAGCTCCGTTTTCTCTAATATAATTTACGACTGCCCGAGTATCTACATCACAAATTGTAACTAGTTTGTGATTCCTTAAATAATCAAATAATGACTCTGTTCCGCTAGGTCTGGAGTAATTAAAACTAAAGTCCTTACATATTAATCCTGCAATGGATATCCCTTTAGATTGAGATTCGGTTTTTTCAATTCCATAATTACCAATATGAGTATTGGTTGTGACCATAATCTGGCCAAAATAAGATGGGTCTGTAAAAATTTCTTGATAACCTGTCATCCCGGTGTTAAAACAGATTTCTCCGAAAGCGTCCCCATTAATGCCTATTGACTTTCCAAAAAATTGGGTTCCATCAGCAAGTAAAACAAAAGCCTGTTTTTTTAATCTGTATGCCATGATATCAGTCACAAGATAAATCAAAAAAAGGATAAACTAAAAGGTTTGTACCTTAATATTGGATAAAGAAAATAATGTTATTATATATCCAATTCACTGATTGGATTTTTTTTCAGAAGAATTGTTATTAGTTGAATCATCACTAGGTTTGACTATATCGTTTGATGCTTTTTCTTTAGATTCTATAGCATTATTTTTGTTGCCAGCACGCCTTCTAGTTTTTTTCTTTGTTTTTGTCTCAGTATTATAGATCTCATTGAAATCGACCAATTCAATCATCGCCATTGAAGCATTATCACCAAGTCTGTTGCCAAGTTTTATTACTCTAGTGTAACCTCCTGGACGATCCCCAACTTTAGAAGCTACCTCTCTAAAGAGCTCTGAAATTACTTTTTTATCTCTTAACAAAGAGAATGCAATTCTCCTATTATGGGTAGAGTCACTTTTTGATTTAGTTATTATAGGCTCAATAAAGCGCTTCAATGCTTTTGCTTTTGTTACAGTGGTATTAATTCTCTTGTGTTCAATTAAAGAGCAACCTAAATTGGCTAGCATTGACTTTCTGTGAGCAGTTTTACGTCCTAAATGGATAACTTTTTTTCCGTGTCTCATTTATTTATTTCTTTATTAATCTTTGTCCAATTTATATTTTGAAAGATCCATGCCAAATGAAAGACCTTTGAGAACGACTAATTCTTCCAATTCTGTTAATGATTTTTTACCAAAATTTCTGAATTTCATGAGATCATTTTTATTATATGAAACCAAATCACCTAAGGTGTCCACTTCAGCTGCTTTTAAGCAATTCAAAGCTCTTACAGATAAATCCATATCAATAAGTTTTGTTTTCAAAAGTTGTCGCATGTGTAGAGACTCTTCATCATAAGTTTCTGTTTGAGCTATTTCGTCAGCTTCAAGTGTAATTCGTTCATCTGAGAAAAGCATAAAATGGTGGATTAATGTTTTTGCAGCTTCAGTCAAGGCATCCTTGGGATGAATTGAACCATCAGAAATTATTTCAAATACTAATTTTTCGTAATCTGTTTTTTGTTCTACACGATAATTTTCAATACTATATTTCACATTTTTTATCGGCGTGAAAATAGAATCGATTGCAATGACGCCTAACTCAGTAGAAGTTTTTTTATTTTCTTCTGCAGGAACATAGCCTCTACCCTTCTCTATTGTGATAGTCATACTAAGTTGAACCTGTTTCTCAAGATTACAGATAACCAAATCAGGGTTTAGTATCTGGAATCCTGATATAAATCTCTGGAAATCAGCAGCCTTTATCTGGTCTTGTCCCCCTGAAGAGATAGTGACTTTTTCCTCCTCAGATTCCTCAATTTGTCTTTTAAAACGTATTTGCTTCAAATTTAAAATTATTTCAGTTACATCCTCAACAACTCCTGGTATAGTGGAAAACTCATGCTCGACGTTTTCTATTTTCACTGAGGTTATTGCAAATCCCTCCAAAGAGGACAATAGAACACGTCTTAATGCGTTTCCTACAGTTAATCCATATCCTGGTTCCAAAGGACGAAATTCAAATTTACCCTCGAATTCCGAGGAATCTATCATGATTACTTTGTCTGGTTTTTGAAAATTCAATATTGCCATAGTTTTGAAGTTCTGTTTATTTATTTTGAGTATAGTTCAACTATTAATTGTTCTTTTATATTTTCAGGAATTTGAGCTCTTTCAGGAATTTTTACAAATGTCCCGTTAAATTCATCATTGTTCCAACTTAACCACTCATACACGGATTGGTTTTTTGTTTTTATTTCTTGAATAATGTTCAGAGTTTTAGATTTTTCTCTCACTCCTATAACGTCTCCCACTTTAAGTTGGTATGATGGGATGTTTACTATAGAACCATTTACTGTAATGTGGCGGTGAGAGACCAACTGTCTTGCTCCACTTCTTGATGGTGATAATCCAAAACGATAGACTAAATTATCAAGTCTAGATTCACATAATTGAAGTAAAACTTCTCCAGTTACTCCCTTACTCCTACTTGCCTTATCGAAAAGATTTCTAAACTGACGCTCTAAAATCCCATAAGTGAATTTGGCCTTCTGTTTTTCCATAAGTTGAATTGAGTATTCAGATTTTTTACCTCTTCGTTTAGAGACACCATGCTGACCTGGGGGATAGTTCCTTTTCTCAAAGGACTTATCAATACCAAAGATAGGTTCTCCAAATTTTCGAGCAATTTTAGTTTTTGGACCAGTATATCTTGCCATTTATATTTATTTATTTTTACTTATTACAAACAATTAAACCCTTCTTCTTTTGGGTGGTCTACATCCATTATGAGGAAGTGGTGTAACATCTACAATTTCTAATACTTCTATACCATTGTTGTGAAGAGTACGTATTGCAGATTCACGTCCATTCCCTGGACCTTTAACAAATGCCTTTACTTTTCTTAACCCAGCGTCTTGTGCGGTTTTCGCACAATCTTCGGCAGCAGTTTGAGCTGCGTAAGGTGTATTTTTTTTTGACCCCCTAAATCCCATTTTCCCAGCAGATGACCATGCAATTACATCTCCCTTTAAATTAGTCAAAGAAATAATAATATTATTGAATGAGGCATTGATATGAGCTTCTCCGATTGCTTCAACCAACACTTTTCTTTTTTTACCTGTTACTTTTGCCATAATTACAAAATATTATTTAGTTGCTTTCTTTTTATTTGCGACTGTCTTTCGCTTCCCTTTTCTCGTCCGAGAGTTATTTTTTGTTCTTTGTCCACGAAGTGGCAGTCCTGTTCTATGTCTAATACCCCGATAACACCCTATGTCCATAAGTCTTTTTATACTCAACTGTACTTCTGAGCGTAACTCTCCTTCAATCTTGAAAGTTCCAACAACTTCTCTTATTCGTGAAGTTTCATCATCAGTCCAGTCTTGAACTTTTTTTTCCTCATCAACTTTTGCTTTTTGTAAAATTGATTGTGCTCGGCTTTTACCTATACCAAAAATGTAGGTAAGAGATATAACACCTCTTTTGTGCTTGGGAATGTCTACTCCTGATATTCTTGCCATAATTAACCTTGTCTTTGTTTAAACCGCGGATTTTTTTTATTTATTACATATAAACGTCCCTTTCTTCTAACTATTTTACATTCCGCACTTCTTTTTTTTACTGATGCTCTTGTTTTCATATTATTAATTTGTATTAAAACCTAAAGGTTATTCTAGCTTTAGATAAATCATAAGGGCTCATTTCTAGTTTAACTTTATCACCCGGTAGTAATTTAATATAATGTAATCTCATTTTTCCTGAAATGTGAGCTGTTACAACATGACCATTCTCTAGTTCAACTCTAAACATAGCATTTGACAACGCCTCAATTATTGTTCCTTCTTGTTCTATTGCTGGTTGCTTTGCCATTCTAATTTACAGTTCTTCTAATTTTTCCTGATTTCATTAAACCATCATAATGCCTATTTAACAAATATGAATTGACCTGTTGGATTGTGTCAATAGCGACTCCTACCATAATTAGCAATGAAGTACCCCCATAAAAAAGAGCCCACCCTTGTTGAATACCAATAAGTTTAACTACAATTGCAGGAAAAATTGCAATAATAGCCAAAAAAATTGAACCTGGAAAGGTTATGTGTGACATAACTTTATCTAAATATTCTGATGTCTCGTTTCCAGGGCGAATTCCTGGCACAAATCCACCGCTACGCTTTAGATCGTCAGACATTTTATTTGTGGGTACGGTTATAGCTGTATAAAAATATGTGAAAACAATAATTAAAAGCGAAAACAGAACATTATACCACAATCCAAATATGTCTGAAAAATTTGTTTGCATCCATTGGCCTGTGTTAGAATCACCTAGTGCACCACCAATATATGCTGGTGCAAACATTATAGCTTGAGCAAAGATAATGGGCATAACTCCAGATGCATTTAGCTTTAAAGGAATGTATTGACGAGAACCATAAACTGTTCGATCTGTAGAAGAGCCACCTGTTTGTCTTCTGGCATATTGAACAGGGATTCGTCTGACTGCTAAAGTAAGAAGTATTGAGAGCAAAATAATAACTATCCAGAGCACTAGCTCTATTAAAACAAGCATTAAACCACCATTGTTCTCAGATACTCTAGAAACAAATTCTTGGGTGAAAGATAGTGGTAAGTTGGCAATTATTCCAACCATGATTAACAAAGATATACCATTTCCTATTCCCTTATCTGTTATTTTTTCTCCTAACCACATAGCAAAAATAGTACCTGTAACTAAAATAATCACTGATGAAAATATGAATATAGGTCCCTTACCTAGTATAAAAGCACTTTCAGGCACACCCAGAGCGCTCAGGCCAAAAAGGTATGCAGGGGCTTGTACAACACATATTGCAATTGTAAGCCATCTCGTTATTTGGTTTATTGTTTTCCTTCCACTTTCACCTTCTTTTTGAAGTTTTTGAAGGTATGGAACTGCAATTCCCATAAGCTGAACAACGATTGAAGCGGATATGTAAGGCATTATCCCTAAAGCAAATATTGATGCATTAGCAAATGCTCCTCCGGTGAAAGCATTTAATATACCTAATAGACCTCCACCATCTGTTCTTTCGCTAAGCTCAGCAAGTTGAATTGGGTCTATTCCAGGCAGCACGACCTGTGCACCAAGTCTATAAACCAAAAGCAAACTAAGGGTCAAAACAACCCTGTCACGTAATTCTTCTATTTTATAAATATTGTAAAGAGTTTCTAATAATTTTCTCATTAAAACAATTTATAAAGTTATAGCTTCACCTCCAGCAGATTCTATTGCTGATTTTGCAGAGGTTGAAAACTTATGAGCTGTAATTTTGACTGGAACAGTGAGTTTACCGCGACCCAGTATTTTAACTCGATCATTTTTATGAACCAAACGTAGTCTTACCATTTGATCAATATCTAATTCTTTCTTAATTTTTTTATTTTCAGCTAAGCTTTGGATCTTATCAAGGTTGATCGGCTGATATTCAACACGGTTTAAATTTTTAAACCCATATTTTGGTATTCTTCTTTGTAGGGGCATCTGACCACCTTCAAACCCAATCTTTTTTGAATAACCAGATCGCGATTTAGCTCCTTTATGCCCTCTTGAAGAGGTACCCCCCTTACCTGAGGCCTGTCCTCTTCCAAGTCGCTTTCCGGATTCCCTATTTGATCCATCTGCAGGTGAAATGTTATCTAAACTCATAACTTACAATTTTATAATTCTTTTATAGAAACCAAATGCCTAACCTTATTTACCATACCCAATATACTCGGTGTTGCTTCATGCACTACTTCACTACCAATACGTTTAAGTCCCAAGGAATCTAGTGTAAGCTTTTGTTTTTGTAAACGTTTGATCCTACTTCTTACTTGCTTAATTTTAATTTGTGCCATATTTAATATTTATCCGTTAAAAACTTTATTAATGGAAATCCCCCTCTGTTTGGCTATTTGCTGAGGATTTCTCAGTTTCAAAAGTGCATCAAAAGTAGCCTTAACCACGTTATGAGGATTAGAAGACCCTTGGGATTTTGATAATACATTGTGTATACCAACTGCATCTAGCACAGCTCGAACTGCGCCACCTGCGATAACACCAGTTCCTTCTGATGCTGGTTTAAGAAAAACTCTAGCTCCTCCATATTTCCCTTTTTGTTCGTGAGGAAGGGTCCCCTTAAGAATAGGGATACGAATTAGGTTTTTCTTAGCATCCTCAACAGCCTTGGCTATTGCTTCAGAAACTTCTTTGGACTTACCTAAGCCCTGGCCAATTACACCGTTTTCATCCCCAACTACAACAATAGCTGAAAATCCAAAAGCTCTTCCTCCTTTTGTCACTTTTGTTACACGTTGAACGCCTACTAGGCGGTCTTTTAGATCTAAGCCAGCTGGCTTAACTAGTTCTACGTTTTTATAATCTTGATACATATGCGAATTAAAATTTTATTCCTCCCTCACGAGCACCATCAGCCAATGCCTTAACTCTACCATGGTACAAATATCCGTTTCGATCAAACTTTACTTTAGAAATGCCGTTTTTCACAGCTAATACAGCTATTTGTTTCCCAACGATAGATGCTGTTTCAGTCTTATTAGATAATTTTTCTTTTGATATTTCTTTATCTCGTGACGAAGCTGACACAATTGTTTTGCCCAAATTATCATCTATTAGCTGAGCATAGATTTCTTTATTGCTTCTATACACCGAGAGCCTAGGTATTGACCCTGTTCCGTTTACAACTTTTCGAATTCGCTTTCGAATTCTATTTCTGCGTTCTAATTTTGTTAAACTCATATTAAAATTAATTATGCTGACTTACCAGCTTTTCTTCTTATCTGTTCCCCAACATACTTGATTCCCTTTCCTTTATATGGCTCTGGCTTTCTAAAAGAACGTATTTTTGATGCAACATAACCAACTAATTGCTTATCGTGAGAGGTCAACTTCACAATTGGGTTTTTACCCTTTTCAGATATTGTTTCAATTTTGACTTCAGGCGCTATTTCGAAAAGTATATTATGGGAAAATCCCAGCGCAAGATCTAATCTTTGCCCTTGATTACTTGCTCGATAACCTACACCTACAAGTTCTAATTCCTTAATAAAACCTATACTAACCCCTTGTACCATATTATATATTAATGACCTATACAATCCATGTTTCGACTTTACATTTTTGCTTTCAGAAGATCTTAAAACTGATATTACATTGTCCTGAATTTTTATTTCCACGTCATTATATTTTTGGGAAAGTTCACCGAGCTTTCCTTTAATATTTATATGTGATGGATGAAGATCTACTGTTACACCTTCTGGTATTTCGATTGGACTATTTCCTATTCTTGACATAAACGAAATTTTTTAATAAACATAACAAATTAGTTCACCACCTACATTTTCCATAGCAGCTTGCTTTCCTGTCATCACTCCCTTTGAAGTCGAAACTATCGAGATTCCTAACCCATTTAATATTCTGGGTAGTGTATTAGAAGAAGAATATTTTCGCAAACCAGGAGTACTTATTCTTTGTAATTTTTTTATGACAGGCTCTTTAGTGAACTTGTCATATTTGAGCGCAATTTTTATAATTCCTTGCTTATTTGTAGTTTCTTCGAACTTATAACTTAAAATATAACCTTGGTCAAAAAGAATTTTTGTGATATCCTTTTTGATTTTGGACGAAGGAATTTCTACTATCCGGTGCGAAGCACGATTAGCATTTCTTATACGAGTTAAATAATCTGCTATTGGATCTGTGAACATGTGTATAATATTTATTGTTATTACCAGCTGGCTTTTGTTACTCCAGGTATTAGCCCTTTATTAGCCATTTCTCTAAATGTTACTCTTGAAATACCGAATTGACGTATATAGCCCTTCGGTCTGCCCGTTATTTTGCAACGATTATGCATCCTTACAGGAGAAGCATCTTTCGGAAGTTTCTGTAAACCCAAAAAATCGCCTGCCTCTTTTAGTGCTTTTCTTTTTTCTGAATACTTTGCAACTGTTTTTGCACGCTTTTTTTCACGTGCTTTCATTGATTCTTTAGCCATCTTAATTCTTTTTAAAGGGAATTCCCAATTCCGTTAATAATGATTTTGCCTCCTGGTCTGTTTTTGCTGAGGTTACAAAGGTTATATCCATACCATTTATCTTATTCACTTTATCTATGTCAATTTCAGGAAATATAATCTGCTCAGTTACACCTAAAGTGTAGTTGCCACGTCCATCAAAACCAGTTGTTTTTACACCCTGAAAATCACGTACGCGTGGCAGTGCGGTTGTTACTAAGCGGTCCATAAATTCAAACATGCGTTCGCCGCGGAGTGTAACCTTGGCTCCTATAGGCATACCTTTTCGGAGTTTAAAGGTTGCAACATCTTTTTTTGAGACTGTTGCTATTGCCTTTTGACCAGTAATGATTGATAGTTCTTCAATTGCATGATCAATATTTTTTTTGTCAGCTACCGCCGAACCAACTCCCCTGCTTAAAACAATCTTAAGAAGTTTCGGAACTTGCATAACGCTTTTGTAGCTATAGGATTCTTTAAGGCTTGAAACGATTCTTTTATTATAATCGTATTTTAATCTTGGAGTATATGTCATGATCTAAATAACTTCGTTAGTTTTTTTTAAATATCGCACTTTGGCTCCTTCATCAATCCTAAAACCTACACGTGTTGTTTTCCCGTCAGGTGTTATCAAAGATAAGTTAGATATATGTATCGGGGCTTCCTTCTCAGATATGCCTCCTTGAGGACTCTGAGCACTTGGTTTATTGTGCTTTTTAACTATATTGACACCTTTCACTATGGCCTTATTAGTCCCTTTCTTAATACTTATAACCTCACCTTCCGAACCCTTATTAGATCCAGATATCACTCTGACTTTGTCTCCCTTTTTAATTTTAATTCCCATTTTCATTTAATTTATAATACTTCAGGGGCCAATGATACTATTTTCATAAATTGTTTGTCCCTAAGCTCTCTTGCAACTGGTCCAAAAACTCTAGTTCCTCTCATTTCACCAGTTGGATTTAGAAGAACACAGGCGTTTTCATCGAATCTGATGTAAGATCCGTCAGGACGTCTAACTTCTTTCCTAGTTCTCACAACCACTGCAATAGATACTTGTCCTTTTTTTATTGTTCCTGATGGAGAAGCCTCTTTGACAGTTACAACAATTTTATCTCCAATGTATGCATATCTCCTTTTTGTTCCTCCCAAAACACGTATAGTCAATACCTCTTTTGCACCGGTATTATCTGCTACTTTAAGTCTAGATTCCTGTTGTACCATGTTATTTTGCTCTTTCTATTATTTCTACCATTCGCCAACACTTTGATTTACTTAGTGGCCTTGTTTCCATAATTTTAACTGTATCCCCAATGTTGCAGTCATTTTTTTCGTCATGAACTGTATATTTTTTTGTTTTTAAGACAAACTTTCCATACATGGGATGTTTTACTTTTTTAACTTCTGAAACAACAATAGATTTTTCCATTTTGTTACTAACAACAACACCTACTCTCTCTTTTCTCAAGTTTCTTGTTTCCATAATTGTCTATGATTCTGTTTTATTCAAAATAGCTGTTTTAATTTTTGCAATAATACGCCGAGTAATCCTTATTTGTAAAGGATTCTCAATAGGGGAAATAGCATGAGACATTTTAAATTCAATTAATTTTTCCTGACACTCAACTAATTTATCCCTAAGGTCTTGATTTGATAGTTTTTTTATTTCAGTTTGTTTCATCACTAATTTTAATTTTCAAAATCTCGAGCAACTATAAATTTTGTTTTAACAGGGAGTTTTTGTGCTGCAAGTCTCAAAGCTTCTTTTGCTGTGTTATATGGGACACCAGCAACTTCAAATATAACTCGTCCAGCTTTAGTTACTGCAACAAAATACTCTGGAGCCCCTTTTCCTTTTCCCATACGTACCTCAAGAGGTTTTTTGGTTATAGGCTTGTCTGGAAAGATTTTTATCCAAAGCTGTCCTTCTCTTTTCATGTATCTGGTTGCTGCAATTCGTGCAGCCTCTATTTGTCTGGAGGTAATAAATACTGAGTCTAGAGCTTTTATCCCGAACATGCCATTAGAAAGCTGGTTTCCGCGCGATGAAAGTCCTTTCATCTTGCCTTTTTGAGCTTTTCGATATTTTGTCTTTTTTGGTTGTAGCATGATATAATTATAATTTTATTTTCGGCGTCTTTGGCGATCAGTTCCGCCTGAAGAATTTCCCTTTGTCTGAGTTTTCTTAGTAATACCGATAAGAGGAGAAAGCTCTCTTTTACCATATACCTCTCCTTTCATAATCCAAACTTTTATACCCAACCTACCATATGTTGTGTGAGCTTCAACGACTGCGTAGTCAATGTCGGCTCGAAATGTAGATAAAGGTATTCTACCTTCTTTGTAGGATTCCGATCTTGCCATTTCAGCACCATTAAGTCTGCCTGAAATCTGCACTTTGATCCCTTCGGCATTCATCCTTATAGCTGCGGCAATAGCCATTTTAATAGCACGTCTGTATGATATTCTACTTTCGATTTGTCTAGCAATGCTGGAACCTACTAACTTGGCGTCAAGTTCAGGGCGCTTAATCTCGAAAATATTAATCTGCACTTCTTTGGAGGTTATTTTTCTTAATTCTTCCTTCAATTTATCGACCTCTTGGCCTGCTTTTCCAATTATTATTCCGGGTCGAGCAGTAGTTATAGTAATCGTAATTATTTTTAGAGTCCTCTCTATTATAACGTTTGAAACACTTGCTTTTGAAAGGCGAGCGTGAATATACTTCCTTATTTTTTCATCCTCAGCAAGTTTATCTCCATAGTTTCTCCCACCATACCAGTTTGAGTCCCATCCCCTTATGATCCCCAAACGATTACCAATTGGATTTGTCTTTTGTCCCATTTTATGCTTTAATTAAATTTGATCCTAATATAACAGTGACATGATTTGACCTTTTACGAATTCTATGAGCTCTTCCTTGAGGAGCTGGTCTCAGTCTTTTCAACATTTTTCCTCCATCGACTTTAATTTCAGAAATAAAAAGTTTTGCTTTTTCAATATCTTCTTTTTCATTTTTTAGTTGCCAGTTTGAAATCGCTGATAGCAAAAGTTTTTCTAATTTTTTTGATGCCTCTTTGGGGCTAAATTTCAATACGGATAGTGCATTATCAATTGATTTACCTCTAATTTGGTTAGCAACTAATCGCATCTTTCTTGGCGAAGTAGGACAATTTCTAAGTATAGCAAGTGATATAGGTTTTTTTGATTCCTTGATAGCTTGAGCAGATTGTCTTTTTCGATTTCCCATGTCAAAATTTATTTATTCCCTTTATTTTTTGCTCCTGAATGTCCTCTAAAGTTTCTAGTTATAGAAAATTCCCCAAGTTTGTGTCCAACCATATTTTCGGTAATGTAAACAGGAACAAAAGTCTTTCCATTATGAACTCCTATAGTTTGGCCAACAAAATCTGGGGTTATTAAGGAGGCACGAGACCATGTTTTGATAACATTTTTTTTGCCATCCTCAACGTTTTTAATCAGTTTTTTCTCAAGACTATGATGAACAAATGGTCCTTTTTTTAATGAACGTGCCATATCAATTTATTTTTTTCTTCTTTCAATTATAAATTTATTAGTTGACTTAGATTTTGCTCTAGTTCGAAAACCTTTTGCAGGAATCCCATTGCGGGATCTGGGATGTCCACCTGAAGCTCTTCCTTCACCACCTCCCATTGGATGATCAACTGGATTCATAGCCACAGGGCGTGTTCTAGGTCTTCTGCCAAGCCATCTATTTCTTCCTGCTTTCCCTGAAACTAAAAGTTGATGATCTGAATTTGATACTGAACCAATTACAGCCATGCATGTCACTAGTATTAAACGGGTTTCGCCCGAGGGTAATTTAATTGTTGCAAATTTACCGTCTCTAGCCATAAGTTGAGCGAATGACCCAGCACTTCGTACAATTGATGCACCTCGGCCTGGACTTAATTCAATATTTGAGATTATTGTCCCTAATGGAATATCAGACAGAAATAAAGCATTACCAATTTCAGGAGTAGCCTTTTCACCAGATACAACAGATTGACCAATCTTCAAACCGCTAGGAGCAATAATGTATCTTTTTTCTCCGTCCTCAAATTCAGTCAAAGCAATAAATGCAGAGCGATTAGGGTCATACTCAATAGACTTAATTACAGCTGGAATATTAAACTTATTCCGCTTAAAATCAATTACACGATATCTTTTTTTGTGACCCCCTCCTAAGTAGCGCGAAGTCATTTTCCCTTTATTATTTCGCCCGCCAGTGCTTTTCTTAGGCTTTAATAAACTTTTTTCAGGTTTGTCAGTTGTAATAGCATCAAAGCCGTTAACAACTCGAAAACGCTGTGCAGGTGTAATGGGTTTTAACTTTCTAACTGGCATCTTAATTTCTTATAATTTATCGTAAAAATCAATTTTGTCACCTTCAGCAACCTTCACAATCGCTTTTTTTATGGAATTGGATTTCCCATTTTGTATCCCATTTTTAGTGTAGCGCCTTTTTCTTTCTGAACCATAGTTTATTGTACAAACTTTGTCAACCTTTACACCATACATGTCTTCAACTGCTTTTTTGATTTGAATTTTGTTTGACTTATTATTAACAAAAAAAGTATATTGGTTTAGCCTTTCACTAATTTTTGTAGCTTTTTCAGTAATTATTGGTTTAAATAAAATATTCATAATTATCGGTTAAGAAGTGATTCAATTTTTGGAATTGCTCCTTCACTAATAATTAGATTGTTAGCATTTGTAATTCCATAAGTATTTAATTCAGAGTTGATTACAACATTTGAATTTTTTAAATTACGCGACGACAAATATACATTTTTATTCAACTCTTCCAAGACTAAAAGATTTTTTTTCTCAACTAAACCAAGGCCTGTGAGAATTTTTATAAATTCTTTGGTATTGGGTTTATCCATTTGAAAGTCTTCAACTATAAAGATTGATTTTTCCTTAGCCTTTATACTTAAAGCGGATTTACGAGCTAAACGCTTAACTTTTTTATTTACTTTCTGAGAATAATCTCTAGGGATAGGTCCAAAAATTCTTCCACCTCCCCTAAATAAAGGATTTTTGATACTACCTGCTCTTGCTGTTCCAGTTCCTTTCTGCTTTTTTATTTTTCGTGTACTACCCTTAATATCTGCACGTTGTTTTGATTTATGGGTACCCTGCCTTTTATTTGCCAAAAAAGACTTTATATCTAAATAAATCGCATGAGCATTTGGTTCTACTCCAAAAACAGAATTATCGAGCTTAATTTTTTTGCTAGTCTTTTTGCCATCTATTTTATAAACGAATAATTCCATTATTTCTGAATAGTTACGTAAGCATTTTTGGGACCTGGAATAGATCCTTTAAGAATGAGTAAGTTTTTTTCGGGGACAATTTTAATTACTCTTAAATTTAAAATTTTAACTTTTTGGTTTCCCATTTGTCCAGCCATTCTCATTCCCTTAAATACACGCGCAGGATAAGAAGCAGCTCCAATAGAACCAGGGGCTCTTAAACGATTATGTTGGCCGTGCGTTGCCTGTCCTACACCACTAAAGCCATGCCTTTTTACTACACCTTGGAAGCCTTTCCCCTTCGAAAATGCTGACACGTCTACATAATCTCCTTCTGAAAAGTGTCCAACACTTATTGTGTCTCCAAGACTTATTTCCTCTTCAAAATTTTTGAACTCAACCAATTTTTTTTTGGTTTTTAAATTTGCTTTATTAAAGTGACCCCTTTCAGAATTAATTATTTTTTTTTCATTTTTATCATCATAAGCAAGCTGAATAGCTTGATATCCATCTCTTTCATTAGTCTTTATTTGTGAAACAGAGCACGGTCCAGCCTCTAACACAGTGCAGGCAACGTTTTTCCCTGAATTGTCGTAAAGACTTGTCATACCTATTTTTTTTCCAATTAAACCTGACATAATAAATTATTTAGACTTTTATTTCAACCTCTACACCACTTGGCAGCTCTAACTTCATCAATGCATCTATAGTTTTAGATGATGAACTATATATATCAAGTAGTCTTTTGTATGATGATAATTTAAATTGTTCACGTGACTTTTTATTTACGTGAGGGGATCTTAGAACTGTAAAAATTTTTTTATGAGTCGGTAGAGGTATAGGACCGGTAACAACTGCACCTGTATTTTTAACTGTCTTTACAATTTTGTCAGCTGATTTATCAACTAAATTGAAGTCGTAGGATTTTAACTTGATTCTAATTTTTTGACTCATTTTATTAATATTTAATCTGAAATTCCATTTATCTCTGAAATTACAATTTCAGATATACTAGACGGAGTTTCGGCATATTGTGCGAATTCCATCGTTGAGGTAGCTCTTCCAGATGATAAAGTTCTGAGAGAAGTTACATATCCAAACATTTCCGACAAAGGCACTTCTGCTTTTACAACCTTTGACCCCGCACGATCATCCATTGAATTAACTTGACCTCTTCGGCGATTTAAGTCTCCTACGATGTCTCCCATATTTTCCTCTGGTGTTAAAACTTCAAGTTTCATAATGGGTTCCATTATTACAGGGCTAGCACCACGGGCAGCCTCCTTAAATCCAAGTTTAGCTGCTAACTCAAAAGATAGAGAATCGGAATCTACAGGATGAAAAGAACCGTCTTTAAGTGTAATTTTCATTGAATCTAGCTCAAAACCAGCAAGTGGACCATTATTCATAGCTTCCTTAAAGCCTTTTTCAACAGAAGGAATATACTCTTTTGGTATGTTTCCACCTTTTATTAAATTGATAAATTCTAGCCCAGATTTACCATTTTCGCCTGGTTCCATTGTAAAGACAATATCAGCAAATTTTCCTCTACCTCCAGTTTGTTTTTTGTATACCTCACGGTGATTTGATTTTGAAGTAAGTGCCTCTTTATATTCTACTTGTGGTTTTCCTTGATTTACTTCAACTTTGAATTCACGTCTAAGACGATCAACAATTATGTCAAGGTGCAATTCTCCCATCCCAGATATAATGGTTTGCCCTGAAGATTCGTCAGTTTTAACCTGGAAGGTAGGATCTTCTTCTGCGAGTTTTCCTAACGCCATGCCAAGTTTATCGACGTCGGCTTTTGTCTTGGGTTCAACTGCTATTCCAATTACAGGATCAGGGAAATCCATACTTTCAAGAATTATTGGTGATTTCTCAGCCGATAAAGTGTCGCCAGTTTTAATATCTTTAAATCCGACAGCTGCTCCAATATCTCCTGCTTCAATAAAATCGATAGCATTTTGTTTATTTGAGTGCATCTGGTAAATTCTTGATATGCGCTCTTTGTTCCCGGTTCTGTTATTTAGGACATAAGACCCTGCATCAAGATGTCCTGAATAAGCCCTAAAAAAAGCTAGTCTGCCAACAAATGGGTCAGTAGCAATTTTAAAAGCTAACGCGGAAAATGGTTCGATGGCTGATGGCTTTCGAGAAATTTCCTCTTCATTGTTTGGGTTAATACCTATTATTGCATCTTTGTCTTCAGGGGAGGGTAAGTAACGACAAACAGCATCTAATAAATATTGCACACCCTTATTTTTAAAGGAGGACCCGCATATCATTGGGATTATACTCATGTCTTGTGTCGCTGCTCTAAGTGCGCTATGAATTTCATCAGCGCTTATACTGCTTGGGTCTTCAAAAAACTTTTCTAATAAGTTTTCATCATATTCTGCCACTGCTTCTATTAATTGTTCACGGAGCATTTCTACTTCTGCTACCATGTCTTCTGGTATTGGTATCTCATCAAATGTAGACCCAAATCTTTCTTCGTGCCACACAATCGCTTTGTTAGTAACTAAGTCTACAATTCCCTTAAAATCTTCCTCTTCACCAATATTTAAAACAATAGGAACGGCATTAGATTTTAACATTTCGCGAACTTGGGTACAAACATTCAGAAAATTTGCCCCTTGGCGGTCCATTTTATTGACGAATCCAATTCTGGGAACGCGGTAGTTGTCAGCTAATCTCCAATTTGTTTCTGACTGTGGTTCAACACCATCTACAGCCGAAAACAAAAAGACAAGTCCATCTAAAACTCTTAAAGATCTGTTTACTTCAACAGTGAAATCTACGTGACCAGGGGTATCAATAATATTAAAGTGGTAAGGCTTGGAATCAGAAGTTGGTTTTCCTTGTTCCTGTGGAAAATTCCAAATACATGTAGTTGCAGCGGAAGTGATCGTTATGCCCCGTTCTTGTTCCTGTTCCATCCAATCCATGGTTGCAGCACCGTCATGAACCTCTCCAATCTTATGACTAACACCAGTATAAAAGAGTATCCTTTCAGTTGTAGTTGTTTTCCCTGCATCAATATGAGCTGCTATTCCAATATTTCTAGTGTATTTTAAATCTCGAGCCATAGTAATGAAATATTTTAAAATCTAAAGTGAGAAAATGCCTTATTTGCTTCGGCCATTTTATGAGTGTCTTGTCTTTTTTTGACAGCTGAACCTTCTTCTTTTGACGCTGCTAGAATTTCGCTTGCTAACCTGAGAGCCATGGATTTTTCGTTACGTTTTCTTGAGAAGCTTATTAACCATTTCATGGCTAAAGAAACTTTTCGATCAGGTCTAATTTGCATTGGTATCTGAAAAGTCGCTCCTCCCACTCTTCTGCTTCTTACCTCAACATGAGGCATAACATTGGAAAGAGCCTCTTTCCAAACCTCTAGTGCTGATTTTTCTTCATCCTGCTTTCTTTTGTCAACTATTTCGATTGCATCATAGAAAATTGAAAACGCTACTGATTTTTTACCATTCCACATCAAATTGTTTACAAATCTTGTTACAAGCTGATCTTTAAATTTTGGATCTGGTTCTAACGGTCTTTTTTTAGCCTGCTTTTTTCTCATCTAGAAAATATTTACTTGCTTTTGGGTTTTTTTGCACCGTACTTAGAACGTCTTTGGAGACGTCCTTCAACACCTGCTGTGTCTAATGCACCACGAACAATATGATAACGAACACCTGGTAAATCTTTCACCCTTCCACCTCTAACTAGTACAATTGAATGTTCTTGTAGGTTGTGTCCTTCACCAGGAATATATGCATTAACTTCTTTGCCATTAGTCAGTCTAACACGTGCGACTTTACGCATTGCAGAATTTGGTTTTTTTGGAGTTGTAGTGTAAACTCTGGTACACACACCACGCCTCTGTGGGCAAGAGTCGAGAGCTGCAGACTTACTTTTTTTAGAAAGACTTATCCTTCCTTTTCTAACTAATTGCGCTATAGTTGGCATAAATTTGTTTAATTAGGCCATTTTTATTGGCGTGCAAATGTATAGTTTTTTTTTGGTGTTTCAAACCGTAATATTGTAAAAATTTAAGCTTTTGACAAAAAATATATTTAACTAATGAATTGTGGGCTTCAAAGTCAAGGATTTATTAAAAATTAAGTTATTTACAAATGAATAAAACTAAATTATTAGAGTCAATCCCAAACTTGATTTAATATCTAATTTTGACAACTTGTTTATGTCTAATTTAGAATATCAAATTGTATTTTTAAACTCACGTCACAATTCTAAATAATTTGAAATATCTTTTTTATTCATTTTTTATTTTAAATACATGTTTATTATTTTCTCAAAATATTGGCTCAAATGGTGTAAAATCTGATTCCAGGATAAGTGATTTATTTGAGCTAATTAAGAACAGAGTAGATAAAAATTCCAACACTAACGCAAAAGTAAAAGGCAGTGAGTATTTCGATGATAAATTTAAGTCCGGAGATGTTAGATATTTTGGTAAAGATTTAAACCAAAATATTTTTTTGAGATATAATGCATATAAAGATGAAATTGAATTTACAAATAATCCTAAAGCCGTTAGCTCAGATAAAATATTGATGAAACACACAAATATTTCATGTCAAATTGAAAGTAATAAATACAATTACGTTAATTATGTTGATGATAAAAACATCAAACAAAAGGGATATTTGGTTGAATTATTCCTGGGAACTAAATATAAATTTTGTGAAAAAAGAATAAAAATTTTTATGGAAGGATCAGAAGCAAAAACATCGTTGGAGAGATCCTTTCCTCCTCGTTACGTTAAAAAATTTAAATATTTTATATCAATAAACAAGAGTATGTTTAAGGAAATAAGACTAAACAAAAAAAGTATAATTAATATTTTGGATGAAGAACCGGGGCTATTAAAAAAAATTATCAAGGAAAAAAAATTAAAATTTAAAAAGCCTTCAGACATTCTAGAAGTACTAGTTGAGATCAATAAAAATTGAATATTGTATAAGATTTTTTATTCCAAAACCTGTTTTTTTAATAATTTCTTAAAATTTGTTATAAATAATTATTAAAATTATAATTAAAAACATCTTTTTTATAAACTCGGTAAAAAAGATTTTTTTTTTTAACACGGAAACTATTTTGATAAAATCAGAATTTATGTTTGCTGTGAAAATTTAATATTAATTAAATTCACAATAATCTAATTCAACTAAACAATATAGGGGTAGTTGAGACGAGGATTTTTATGTATTGTTTAACGGTTTTGAGTTTTTTTTAAACTTTTTTCACAAATCTTTAACATATGTATATTTTATTCCTTATTTTGCGCCACTAAAAACTAATTTTAATATGAAACAAATCTATTTATTTACGGCTTTTTTGCTGAGCTTACAAATAGCCTTTGCACAAATTACCGTAGCAGGAAATGTTACTGACGACCAAGGCGTTCCCTTACCTGGAGCAACAGTCGTGGAAGTTGGGACTAATAACGGTACAACTACCGATTTCGATGGAAATTATTCCATCTCGGTTAGTGACGATGCGTCATTAGCTGTCAGTTTTGTTGGTTATGAAACAACAACACTTGCGGTTGATGGACAAGATCAATTAAACTTTTCTCTGAATCAGTCCAACGAGCTAGACGAGGTAGTTGTAACATCACTTGGTATCAAAAGGGAAGCTAAGGCCCTTGGATATTCAATTCAAAGCGTGGGAAGCGACGATATAGTTAACTCTGGTTCTAACAATGCTCTTGATGCTCTAGTTGGAAAAGCTGCTGGAGTTCAGATTACAAGATCTGCAGGTTCAGCTGGAGGTGGTTCTAGGATTTTGATTCGAGGTGTAACGTCCATGATCGGTAACAACCAACCACTTATTGTTATTGATGGTATAATCACAAACAATGAGACATTAAACTCAGGTTCAAATACAGCGGGTACTGCTACTTCAAACCGTTTAATGGACTTAAACAATGAAGATATCGAAAGTATCAATATTCTTAAGGGATCTGCTGCAACAGCACTTTATGGAACAGCGGGTGCACCTGGGGTTATTGTAGTAACAACAAAAAAGGGTGAAGAAGGCGAAATGAAAGTTTCATACACTCACTCAACCGGTGTAGACTGGTTATCAACTCTTTTTGATTTACAGGATACATATGCTCAAGGGCGTAACAGAAGCAGATCCGATAGAACTCCATATTGGAGATCACCAGGCACTGGTGAATCTTCTTCATACGGCCCTGCACTTGCTGATTTAGAATACTCAACAGATCCTAATCACCCAGAAGCACCTGCAGCTAGTCATTTTGATTCAGACGGGAATTATCTTTATGATAAAAACGGCTTCTTAGTAACTAGAGGAACTGGAAATGGAATCCCCGGTAACAATTATCAAGATAATTATCGTGGATTTTTTAGAGAAGCTATACAGTCTTTAAACAACCTAAGTATACAAGGTGGTACTGAAAAAGCTACTTATGCATTTTCAACTTCATTTTTAACAAATGAGGGTATTGTTCCTAATGAAGAGTATGGTAGAAAAACGTTCAGATTAGCTGGAACTCTTCAAGCATCTGACAAATTAAAAATATCTACAACTTTTAATTATGTCCGATCTGATTATCAAAGAATTCAACAAGGTTCGAATACATCCGGGCTAATGCTTGGTTTATACAGAACTCCTGTATCATTTGACAATGCAAATGGTTTTACGACAGAAGAAGCAGTTGACGAAAGATCAGCTTACCAATTTGCTAACGGGTTGCAAAGAAGTTATCGTGGTAACGGTGGTTATGACAACCCTTATTGGCTAATAAATAATGGACTCAGAAATGAAACTGTTAACCGTGTGTATGGAAGTTTTACAGCTGATTGGAATTACAGCAAATGGTTAAATGCTTCGCTAATCATTGGAGCTGACTTTACTAGCGATAGCCGTAAGCAAAATTTTGAAAAAGGCTCTGCTACAAGGTCACCTGGGTATGTATCACTCACTCAATACAACTCATTTTTAACTGATGCTATCTTAAATATTAGTGGTGGTGATGCCATTACTGACAAGCTAAATTTAAATTATCTAGTCAGTGCTAACGCATTTGATAGAACACGTTCTGCTTTAAATTCAAATGGTTCCAATTTTGCCTTCTTAGGTTTTATTAATCTTGCTAATGCCTCAAATGTTGCTGGTAGTGAAAATTTCTTGAGAACTACTCAGATGGGATTTGTTGGACAAGTTGAAATGGATTGGGATAGTACATTCTATCTGACTCTTGCTGCAAGACAAGATTATGATTCGAGACTTGGTGTACCAGGTAGAGAATTTAATGCAGGTGATTTCTCATTCGTATACCCTGCTGCGTCAATTTCAATCCTTTTAAGTGAATTATTACCACAAAATGATGTATTAAGTTTTGCTAAAATTAGAGCATCATGGGCACAAGTGGGTGGACCACCTCCTTTTGCATATCTGACTACTTCCGGATACTCTATAACCAATGTTGGAGATGGATGGGGAGACTCACTTAACTGGCCTATTCAGGGCGTCACCGGTTTTGAAATCGATAGTATTCTTGGGAATAGTGATCTTACTTCTGAGCTCACAGAAGAAATAGAGTTTGGAATCGACTTTAGATTTTTTAACAACAGAATAGGATTAGATCTTGCTTACTATGAAAGACAAATGACTGATGCAATTCTAAATGCGTCATTACCACCATCTACAGGCTACAACAATGTTTGGCTTAATTCAGGAAGAATGTCAGGTAGAGGTATTGAAGCTACTTTAAACTTAGGAATAGTTGAGTCTGAAAATTTCAGTTGGAATTCTCAAATAAATTTCACCAGTAATGAAAACATTGTCGAAGAATTAGCTCCAGGGCTTGACAAATTATTCCTAGCTGGGTTTTCAAGTGGTGGTTCTTACCTGATTGCTGGTAATCAGTATGGTGCCCTCGTAGGAGGAGCATACTTAAGGTCAGGAAATGGCGGACCAGGTGACGATGGTCTTAATATTCCCGATGGTGATATAGTTATAAACGACAATGCATCATCAAACGAATATGGTTTCCAAGCGGTTGATCCACAACAAAGGGCTATTGGTAATCCTAATCCAGATTTCATAATGGGTTGGAATAACCAAATCAGATTAGGTCCTGTAAACATTGGATTCTTATTTGACTGGAAAGAAGGAGGAGATATGCTAAATGGTGTAGGTTGGGCTCTTTCGTTTTTTGGTAGATCACAGTTAACTGCGGATACAAGAAATGAAGCACCAGCTCCTATACCCGGTGTACTCCCTGACGGTTCTCCAAACAACATACCCGTTGTAAGAGACCAGTATTATTACCAGTCCTCAGTTGGAGGTTTCGGTTCGGTATGGGAACAATTCACTGATGACGCTGGATGGATAAGGTTGCGTGAAGTTAGTTTAGGCTACAATATCCCAGTTTCAAGCATTGGAATTGACTTTATCGATAGCGCAAATCTTAGCATTGTAGGTAGAAACCTCTGGTATTCTACGGACTACAATGGTGTTGATCCAGAAACTTCACTTACTGGTGTTGGTAACGGGCAAGGTGTTGA
>CENP01100208.1_pt1 | contig 27920 bp, 23 predicted proteins | sample 361281 | NCBI WGS metagenome assembly CENP01 (sample SAMEA2591122, study PRJEB7988) | marine metagenome | biome: marine biome (ENVO:00000447); feature: deep chlorophyll maximum layer (ENVO:xxxxxxxx); material: saline water (ENVO:00002010), including plankton (ENVO:xxxxxxxx) | depth 70 m | reverse complement strand
CATTGTGAATGTTGTAAAATAACTTTATTATTATCTCTCTGTTCATGATAACCATAATAACTGCAAGCAAGACGCAAAGCCATAGGGTCGTATAAAAATGAAAATTAGTTCTTTTGATTTAAATCTCTTTGTCATTATGAACTCTATTTATACCGAGGGCAGTCTTACAAAAGCAGCAGAAGTCGTAGGCATAACTCAGCCTGCAGTTTCTAATGCGCTTTCTAGGTTAAGAGAAAAGTTTGATGATGAGCTCTTCGTAAGGACCGGAAGTGGCATGGTCCCAACCCAAAAAACAGAAAATATTATTAAAGATATCCAAAATGCTTTACAGCTCATGCAAAAAAGTGTGAATGAGCCTGATGAGTTTAATCCAGCAATCAGTCAAAAAACTTTTAGAATATCTCTTGGTGATATAAATGAGGGTCGGATCCTGGCAATTCTCATGGGTAAAATGGAGAAACAAGCTCCGAATATCAAGCTAGAGTGCTATTATTCTGCTAGAGATCAAGTGCCTCACGCATTGGCAACAAATGAACTAAGCTTTGCTGTAGATCCTTTTATACCAAATTCAAAAGATACAAATTCAATGAAAGTATTTTCTGATCAATTTGTTGTTGCTCATCGTGCCAATCATCAAATAAGTAAAGCAGAAGAAATTACCTTGGATGAACTGCTCAAATTGAAATATATTAATATCTCAAATAGAAAAAGAGGCGCCTCTGTTGTCGAGATGGAAATGCAAAAAATGCAGTTACAACCTGAAATTGCTCTTAGATCTCAACATTATCAAGTGACTCCAGAAATAGTTAGATCGACTGACTTGTGTTTACTTTGCTCAGAGACTTTTGCAAAAAAACATGGCCTAAGTTACCTTGAACTTCCTTTCAATGTTCCTCCTCTGGAACAATATTTAATTTGGCATACTAGTGATGATAATGATGGCTCGCATGTTTGGATGAGAAATCTTATAGTCGAGTCTTTTCAGGAAGTTAGTTCGCTTAAGTCTTAGGGGCTTCACCGTAATATAAAAAAGATGCTATCTTCGGTCCTTTAATATATTTCTTTTTTAAATCCTTAAATTTAAAGCCTCCGGCAAGAATAAGTTCTTCAATATCTCTGTTCAGATTGCAGCCACCGGCAAATTTTTTCCAAATTGGTGTAATGCGATTTTGCCATTTTTGTACATTAGGTTCAGGTGCTAGGCCGTGCTCCATAAAAAATAATGAGCCGCCTGGTTTAAGCAACCTGTGAGCTTCAGCAAGAGCTTGCATGGGATTAGGAATAGTACAAAGACTGTATCCAATAACTACGCTATCAAATGTTGATGAATCTAAATCAATTGACTCAGCAGTTGACTCTATAAAAGAAATTTTAGAGTGAAGATTTGAAGCCCTAGATCGTGCAATTGCAACTGAGCTAACAGCTGGATCAACCCCAATAACTTCACTTATTTTATCAAAGTTGTAAAAATCAAAATTTAAACCTGACCCAATACCAATTTCTAAAACTCTGCCAGTAACCCTGGGGATAATCTGAGCTCTTTTTTTTTGAAAGCCCTCCATGCCACAACAACAATCTAGTAATTTGGGCAGAAAATATTTTTCATAAATGGACATGATTAACTTAAATCATGTCCTGCAGTGCCAACCAAACCGCCATCTGAAGGAATGGTAGCCCCCACAGTATAGGCACCAGCTCTTGAGCATAAAAAGATAGCTAATCCAGCTATATCCTCTGGGGAACCAATTCTTTTGCGTGGATTTCTTGACTCTATAAATGAATAATCATGATTGACAGCAGCCCCCAACATCATAGACTCATAAGGTCCTGGTGCTATTGCATTGACTAAAATATTATCTTGAACAAGCCTTTTAGCTAAAATTCTTGTTAAATGATGTACCGCTGCCTTAGAGGTCCCATATGCATAAGCTTCTATCACAGGAACATTCATACCATCCACAGATCCAATATTGATTACTCTAGATGGGTCTTCCAGTGATGAATTGACAGCCAGCATTGGAGTAAGTTTTTGGGTTAGATAAAAGATACTTTTCACATTCAAATCCATGACTTTGTCCCAGCCCTTTTCAGAGTACTCTGCGTAAGGTTCTCCCCAGGAAGCCCCTGCATTATTAATTAGAAAATCAATATGCCCCTCTTTAGATTGAATTAGTTCAATAAAGCCATTCATTCCCTCCATAGTACTCAAGTCGCAGGGAATTGGGATACACTCACCCTCATAGATATCTGACAATTCTTTAGCTTTTTCAACCAAAGCAACTTCTTTTCTAGCAGTAATATATACCTTGACGCCATTTGCCAAAAAGCCAGCAGCTATCATCTCGCCTATACCTCTCGAACCGCCAGTGACAATTGCTATTTTTCCTGAAATATTAAAAAGTTCTGCTATTTTCATACTTATCCTTACATAATTTTATATATGCTCATGTTCTCTTGAAATCATTATGAATTCAATAGCATTGCATTTAGAATACTGTCATGGAGTTAACTTTCAATATTATTCTGCTTCTAGCTGGAATAACTATCCTTGTTTGGGGAGCAAATAAATTTGTTGATCATGCATCGGTCATAGCCAAACATTTAGGTGTGGGAGATCTTGTAATTGGACTTACGCTTATTGCAGCCGGAACCTCTGCGCCTGAAATATTTGTTGCAATATCTGCTGTCTTGAATGGAAATGAAGATATTGCAATTGGGACTGCTATTGGCTCAAATATTTCAAATATTGCTCTAATATTTGGTGTCTCTTGTTTGTACTTTAATGATATCTCTAAAACTCATTTATGGAATTTAATGCCTTTTGGTTTAACCGTTGTATTGCTTGGATTAACCTTGAAAGATGGAATGATCACTTTAAGTGAAAGCTTGGGTTTTATTGGTTTGTTTATGATATTTATGTATGTCCTTATGAAAACCGATGGCGTGCCTGATGATGAAAGCTCAGAAGGCTCTGAATTTACAAAAAGTATATTTTTATCAATGATTGGTCTTGTTGGTTTAGTAGCGGGAGCCAATATTTCTATTGTCTATGCTGAAAGCACAGCTTTATTATTAGGCATATCAGAACTAATTATAGGTCTTACTATTATTGCTTTAGGAACCAGTTTGCCTGAGTTAGCCGCTACAGTTGCTGCTCTAAAAAAAGGTAAGCATCAAATGGTTGTTGGTAATATTATTGGGTCAAACGTTCTTAATTTAGTCTTTGTCATTCCCATTGTTGGATTTTTTGGATCTGTGCAACTTGCCACAGTTGTGATGGAAAGAGATTTCAGTATTCTGGCAGTCTTAAGTTTAGCTTTTATTTTCTTAGCCTTTTCATTGTCTAAATTAAGATTCAGTAGAAGTTTGTATGTAACCGCGGGGATAATTTTAATCAGTAGTTACATTATCTACATTGCCATTCTTTCTGGAGTTATGTAAAAATTTCATATATAGGAAAAAAGATAACGACAAGACAAAAGTAACCACTTCAAAAATAAAAAAAGTATTATAAAAAGTGGGTGTACTTGGGATTAATGCAAAAAGATATCTTCCAAGCGCAATACTAAATGTTAAGAACGCTAGAAGCGATAACACATAAGTTGCAATGCCCCTACTGAAAAGACCTAGAAAGCAAAGTAGCCCAATAATCATATTAATACCACCATACAAACCTGCCACTTCTGAGTAACCAATTTCTCCTGAAATCGATAAGCCAATAGCATTCATAAATGAGGGAATCTCATAGCTAAGCTCAAGTGCATCTTTAACCGGATCAATGATTGCCCATACGCCTATACCGAAGTATAAGACTGCATAAGTCATTAGAAAGAGTCTAATAATCCAAATCATTATATTTCCTATAAAATTTCGTTCTTTCTTTTATTGTGACCTGCTCTTGCAACAAAACAAATAAACAAACTGATTAAGAACATTATAATAGGATCTTTGGTCAAAGGCATAAATGTTATAAATCCGATAATGTGCGTAATTAAGAGCGAAACGCTGATAACGTATATTGGCCAAATGGCTGAAGTTGGATTTTTTCCGGAAAAATATCTAAAGATAAAATAATTTAATGTTAGAAAAAAGGCTGGAAGTAAAACTCTGGCTCTGTATTCATCCATTTGATCTTGATTAAACTCAGTCGCAAGAAAGGCAATTGGTAACTGATCATAAAAAAATAAAGCAATGATTGTTCGCATTGCAGTATACAAACCAATCAATATCAATGAATATTTTATTAACCTTTCCATCAACGTATTAGAATACACTTAAATAATTAAAATATTAAATATTCTAAGGGTTTAAAAAGATATGAATATAATTCTCGATTCAAAAGATTGCCCGAGCTCACCATACCCTGAGCCTTATTCAGGGGCTATGGTTGCTCAGGAAGAATTGGAAGAATTTATAGAAAAAACACTCGGCCAAAACAAACAACCCATTATAATTTTTGGGGCTAATTGGTGCCCTGATGCAAGATTATTAGAGGGAGTCATGCGTCTACCTACTGTAAAAAGTTTCCTTGAAAGAAATGCAAATATTTTAAATATTGATGTCGGCAATTATGAAATAAATACTGCTTTATTTAAAATGTTTGATAAAAATATTCAAGATGGAATTCCAAGAGTATTTATCATGAATAAAATGGGTCAAAATATAAATCTACATGTGAATGAAACCATGCGAAAGGCGAGAGAACTTTCGATTCAAGATATCTTTAACTACTTTCAAGAATTTGTTATTGAGACTTAATAACGAAAATGTTTAATCTTGTCTCTGCTATTTTTTAAGTCTGTCATGGCGTGCATGCCTATCTGTAGATGTTGCTTTGCCCATTTAGATGTGACAGCTTGATCTGATTTTTCAGTCTTTACCCCATCCGGTGTCACAGGAACATCGGAAACTAATAGCAAGGCTCCTCGAGGAATTTCATTGTAATGACCAACAATGAAAATCGTTGCAACTTCCATATCAATACCAATGGCAGTTGTTTTTTTAAGTTTTTTTAAGAAAGTTTTGTCATGCTCCCATACCCTCCTATTAGTGGTATAAATGACTCCAGTCCGATAGTCCGTTCCAACATCTAATATTTTGTCAGAGACAAATTTATGCAGTTTAAATGAAGGCAAGGCAGGAACCTCTGGAGGAAAATAATCATTAGATGTTCCATCTCCTCTAATAGCAGCGATTGGTAGAATCAGGTTGCCAATTTCAGATGAATCTTTTAATCCTCCGCATTTTCCAAGAAATAATACTCCTTTTGGTTTTCTTGCAACCAATAGATCCATAATTGTTGCTGCATTAGGTGAGCCTATCCCAAAATTAATAATACTTAGACCAGCATCATTTGTGCTTGAAGACATAGGTCTATTTTCTCCTTGAATATTACATTGAAATCTATCGGCAAACTGCTCAACGTAGTCTTGGAAATTAGTTAGAAGGATGTAATCTCCGAAATCATCTACAGGCATTCCTGTGTATCTTGGGAGCCAGTCTTTGGCAATATCATATTTATTATCCATTAGCCATTATAGACCACACAGGGTAATCAGCGATATTGAGTGGTTTTTGAATGTTTGAAACAGATTAATGAATGTTCCAATCCTCAAGAATCATATCAGATGCTTTTTCTCCAATCATAATAGTCGGAGCATTCGTATTACCGCCGACAATTGTTGGCATAATTGATGCATCTACAATCCTCAAGCCATTCAATTTATGCACTTTTAGCCTACTATCAACAACAGACATATCATCATCACCCATTTTGCAGGTACCTACAGGATGATACACAGTATCAGCTCCTTCCCGCATAGCTTGTTCAATATCAGAATCATTATTAATATCTATAGGTCTTTGAGTATGTTCGGTGATGTACTTACTAAATGGCTCACTACCAAGGACTTTCATCATAACTTTGTAACCGTCAATCATATCTTTCATATCATCAGGATGACTCAAGAATTTTGGATCGATTAAAGGGTCTGCAAAGGGATCTGCAGATGCAAGAGTTACTTCACCAAGAGATTTAGGTCTTAATAAGCACGAATGGCAGCTCATACCTGTTCCCCAAAGAAGCGTTCGGCCATGATCAACAATCATTGCGGGTGCATAATGAAATTGAATATTTGGGATTTCTAATTCATCTTTTGTTTTAACAAAAGCACCTGCCTCTGCAATGGTGGAGGTGAAAAGACCAGTTTTAGTAAAAAGGTATTTTAAAACCTCATACGGATATTTAAAAAATATATTTTTTAAACTAAAACCTATCAATTTCATTGAGTTGTACTTATGGACTGTAATGTAATCAATATGATCTTGAAGATTTTTTCCAACACCGGGAAGATCTACATGATGATCAATACCATGTCTAATAATTTCATTAGCTGGTCCTATCCCTGATCGTAAAAGTATTTGAGGAGATCCAAATGCTCCTGAGGAAAGAATTACTTCTTTTGATGCATGTATTGAGAAGGAATTGTTATCACTACCAATACACTCAACGCCTTTTGCATGACTTCCATCAATCAGAATTTTATTTACTTGTGTGTCTGTTATGACAGTTAAATTATCTCTCTTTAGCACTGGAACAAGATAGGCTTTTGCTGCGCTACATCTCTTACCTTTAATTTGAGTTGTTTGATAATAGCCAAAGCCTTCTTGGTCAGCTCCATTAAAATCATCATTAAAGTTAAATAACTTCGATCCAGCCTCAACAAAAGATTTACATGATTCAGGCTGATGAGCAATATCACAAACGTTTAATGGACCATTTTGACCATGATATTCATTGTTATGAATCTCATTGTGTTCAGCTTTTTTAAAATATGGCAGCACTTCGTCATATGACCATCCCTCATTACCAAGTTCGCACCAATGATCATAATCCCAACGATGGCCTCTTACATATAACATTGCATTAATTGAGCTTGAACCGCCTAAAGTTTTTCCTCTAGGTTGAAAGCCCTTTCTATGTTCTTGAGTTTCACTTGCCATTTTATGAGTGCCACCAGCAGAATCTACTACCACTGATTCAGGCTCAGTTACTGTGACTTTTTCAAATGCTTTTTGCGGAACCGTATCAAAAGACCAACTATACTTGCTTTGCGTCATCCCAAATGCAAAGCCAATAGGTACATGCAATCTAGGATCATTATCCTTTGAGCCAGCCTCAATTAAGCATACTGATGTGTTTGGATCTTTGCTAAGCCTATTAGCCAAAACACAGCCAGCTGAGCCAGCACCTAAAATAATAAAATCAAAATCTTTCATCTTTCTACCATATGTTTAATATAATTTTTATTGCTCTGTAGCAGTAGCTAAACCAGTAAGAACAGTTTGATGTTTAATATACTCTTGAATTTGCTGAGCTTGTTCTACATTTAGCACATCTTTAAAAGAAGCCATTCCACTTCCATGAATGCCGCCCAAGACACTTCCTAAAAATGAAGCATGGCCCTGAGTATCTAGCATTCTTAAGTCAGGCAAAACTCCTCCACCAATAACACCTGCTCCGTGACAAAATTGACAATGCTCATGATACTCATATTCACCTCGAGCAATCACCAAAGCATCTGAATTTAAGTCAAAAATGGTAGGATTTAATTGAGCTATTGTTGCAACTGGCTCCTCAAGTTGAGTTCCACCGATTTCAAAAACCATCATTCTGCCGTTTCGAGATGGATTCTCATTGGGCGATTCAAGTCCACCAGTCAAAGCGTATGCACCACCATAACCAACTTGCACTGCGATATATTGCCTGCCTTCAATCTTGTAAGTTATTGGAGGGGCTACAATTCCTTGTCCGGTATCAACACTCCATAGCAAGTCACCAGAATCTGCTGCATATGCTACAAACCTGCCATCTGATGTGCCTTGAAAAACTAAATTTCCATCAGTTGAAAGAACGCCCCCACTCCATGGTCTTTTGTATTGTGCTCGCCAAACTTCTTTTTGCTCTTTTGGATCCCAGGCAAGCAGATAACCAACTGTAGCAGCATCAACCATGGCTAATTCATCTGGGTCTTTTGGGAGATAACTCATTTCTATTTGATTCCCTAAATTCCAGGTATTTGGATTATATTTAAATTCACTGTCTGTTGAGTAGATAAATATTGTCTCTTGGGCTGGAATGTATACCAAACCAGTTTTTGGGCTATAGGACATTGGGTGCCAGTTGTGACCACCTAAGGGACCAGGTGTAGTTAGTGCTGGTTGTAATTCATGATTAGTTTGCTTGATTTCTACGGGTCTTCCACTTTCTGGGTCTACATGAGACGCCCAATTTGTAGGTACAAAGTTATTTGCTGAAATAAATTTGCCCGATGTTCTATCTATTACATAGAAAAAACCATTTTTTGGAGCTTGCATGATTACTTTTCTTAACTCTCCGTTAATCTCAATATCAGCAAGGATCATGTGCTGAGTGGCTGTATAATCCCAAGTATCTCCAGGAGTAGTTTGGTAATGCCAAACATATTCACCATTGTCAGGATTAATAGCAACAATGGATGAAAGATATAAATTATCACCGCCGCCTGGACTTCGCACATACCTATTCCATGGAGAACCATTTCCTGTTCCTATATACAAAAGATTTAATTCAGGATCATATGCCATAGAGTCCCATACAGTTCCTCCACCGCCGATTTCCCACCATTTACCTCCAGACCATGTTTCTGCTGCTTTAGCCAGCGCATCTGATTCAAAAGGTTCATCAGGGTTTCCAGGAACAGTGAAAAATCTCCATAGCATGGAGCCATCTTTAATATCATAGGCAGATATATATCCTCTTACACCAAACTCGCCGCCGCCATTACCAATAATTATTTTTCCATCTATAATTCTTGGTGCGCCTGTAATTGTGTATGGTTTTGATTTATCGATTGTTAAAACGTCCCAATTAACAGCCCCAGATTCTTTATTAAGAGAAATTAAACGGCCATCAATAGTTGCAAAAACAACTTGATCCCCCCAAATAGCAACGCCTCTATTCACAACATCGCAACACGCATTTCTTGCCCATGCCTTATCAGCCTCAGGATCAAATGACCAAATTTGTTTGCCAGTCTTTGCATCTAACGCAAAAACTACACTCCATGGCGCAGTAATAAACATCACGCCATCAATCACAATCGGAGTAGTTTCATGACCTCGGTTGGTCCCTGTTTCAAATGACCATGACAATCCAAGTTGGTGGATATTTGAATCGTTAATATCTGTTAGCGGACTAAATCTTGATTCATCATAAGTTCTGCCATGAAGTAGCCAGGATTCATCCTCTAGATCTGCATTAAGCAATCGTGCGGAGTAGGAATCTGTTTCTGAGCAAGAAGTTATAAAGATGAGTGAAAGCAGTGGTATAGCTAATTTTTTCATAGAGCTAATATACCAAAGGTTAGGTAAATATACATTAGTTGGTAGGGATGGAGGGAGTCGAACCCCCACGCCTTTCGGCACTTGGTTCTAAGCCAAGCATGTCTACCAGTTCCATCACATCCCCAGAAAGAAAAAGAATTATATTACAGAATTAGTAAATGTTAAGAAGTTTTATTTAATCAATAAAAAACTAAAAATAAGGAATTTCATTTTTTCTTCTACGATGAGAAATAATTAAAACAACTACCAAAAACACTTCGCCAAAAAAAACAAATAAACCAAAAGAATTCATGCCTTCATAGAAGAAACTAACAATTCTACCAAGCGCAATAAAGCCCATAATGTATGCAATTGTTTGCGCAATAGAGATTGAACTAAAAGAGAAGGTATAACGAACTAAGAGATAAGCATAGGCGATAAATGAGCCTGCAAATAAAGATCTAAATTCAGATGCAGTCTCCGGATTGGTTGCAAGAACAGGAATATAACCTAAATCACTAAGATCAGGTTTAAACATTACATAACAACCAATTGTAAATAAGCAAGCTGCTGAAAAAAGAATGCCCACTTTTAACATTTACAAAACTCCCAGAACGAATAATGCTAAGAAAAAGGCTACTACACCCATTGTCAACCAGAAATATAATTCTTTGGTATTATTAAAACGATATGCATTAATTGCTAGGCCCCAGCAATACAGGGGAGCTAAAGTAATAATTATAGAACTTATCAATATAGCTATAGGAATAAAAGCTAAGACTAAAAATAGTTGAAGTGCTAATTTATTCATAACCTAATGGAACATAAATGTTAAGCATGTGTCAAATATCTGCTGATTTTTCAAGCCATATGGGTGATGTCCAAGCCCTTTCTTGAATAAACTTTGGGACATTTGAATTATTACCTTCACAGTAATCAGCATTTTTTAAGCATAGATCATGAGACCACCGACAAGACTTATTTGCGATTACTCTTACGTAATAATAGGCTTCATCTCCGCGATTAAAGCCTGGATCATCCCATACAGCGCACATTGAACGAAGGCCAGCACCAATTACTTTGCAAGAATTTAAATCAAGATCAGTGGGTGTATGAGTCATCACATCATGAACTGAAGTAATTACTTCCCCATCAACAATTTTTCCTTTCACCACCTGTAATTTTTCAATGAATTGATCACTCAATGATTGGTCTGCTGAAGCAGAAATAAATAGTCGAGCTCGAGTAAGAAGATCAGCTTGAGATGTTCCACCCATAGGAACACCATTTGAATAGGCTTTTGAAATGGCTTGTGGTTGGGTGCAAAGATTATCATCTAAATTATCTCCTAGAAAAAATCGTACTATGAATCTTGGTCCAGAGGTTCCATATACCTCCTTGCGCTTGAGCGCATTAAAAATAGAAGTTCGGCTATTTTCTTCAGCCCAAACAACAGATAAACCACCCGGATTAAATTCAATATCATCTGGAAGACCATCTGGAATACTTGTTCGAAAGGATTTACCAGCTCCACCATGACCTGGAAAAACATCTTCATCAACTAATCCAGGTGTGCCTAAGTGGGTATCAGTGCTCCCAATGAATCCAAATTTGAAAGGGTTAATATTTTCTTTTGTTTGTATGAGCAGCCCTTTATTTAATGCATCCCGTACAAAGCTGGATTTTGGAGAGGCAGAAAAATCCCTAGTAAATTTTGATTTAAAATCTTTGTAAGGCAATTGCTCAAAACTGCACAAAGGATCTTTTGGATTAATTGCACACTCAGAACTTCCCTTGTGTTGGAAAATTTCAACCAAAGGCTCTCTTATATTCTGAAGATATATTTCATCTTGATTTGGTTTTTCAAACATAAATCCGTTGCTTAAATTTGAGTTATGTGGAATCACAATATAACTACAATCTTTTAAACATTTTTGATCAAGCTGCTCCCATAGCTCAGCTCTAGTTGGAGCCTCATAAAAACTTATTGGCTGATAAGGGATATTTGAACTATCAAATATAATATTTCTATGCAGATTGTTTCCTGAGTAGGCTGCGCCAGTCCACTCATAACCTATAAAAGTTGTAAATGCACAAGACTCGGTTCTGTCATAATGCTCTTCAGCTGCCTGGATAGTCTCTTGCCATGGTTGCTCAGCAGCCGCTAAACATATTTCTCTTGAATATCCGCACATCCCTAAAGGCTTACGCATACTTGCTTTTGCATTCATGAAAAAATATGACAGCTTGGGAAAACCTCTATAAGCTCTGCATTGAAAGCTATTATACTTTGCGCTTTCAGGATCCAAACACAATCGAACCTCACCGAGTAGTTCTGCATGATCGGTTACAGCTGCAAAATCTAATGCTTTATTTAATTTTGAACTTCTTGAGCTTGTCTTATCTGTCTTATAGGGCTGCAAATAAAGTGGTTGGCCCTTTGCATATCTATAAGCATCATCTGGGGTATTTAAAGTTCCTTGAGTGTTAGCATCAAGTGATAAAGCTGTGTGAACATGCAAATCACCAAATAATGGCATTTTGTTTGGAACAAAAACCTTACAGGGCTCTCTATCTTCATTTAGATAGACTTGGCTTTGATTTGCAAATAAAAAACTAGAACTTAATACGAGGAAAAAAAATACTTTTTGCATATAAATTATTTCTAAAAAAAACGGCAACATGAGTTGCCGTTTTCAATAGTCATATTAGACCAACTTTTTAAAAGTTATATACGATCTGAGCTCCTAGCTGTCTTCCCATGTTGGTGTTAGCAGCATAAAACTTAGATGGCAAGCTTCCCCCACCAGGTAAGTGATAATCTGAGTAATAAGCTTGAATATGAGAAAGATCAACATCATCTGTTATGTTCTTTACAAATAAGCTTGCATCCCATGCACCATCAGTTGATCTCCAGCCAACAATTATATTTGCTAGATATAAAGCTTTAATTTTTAACTCAGGATTGATTGCGCTTGTTCGCTCATCTCTCCAACTGACATTATATCTAGTATATCTCTCGCCACCCCAATATGCTGGCACAGTATGATCTAAGTAAAAAGTAAGAGATGATTCTGCATCATCATTCACTCTTTGACCGCTGACATCTCTTGTTGCCGCTGTCATGCCTGAATAAGAAGGATCATTTGCATAACCAATGGAGCCTGCATCATACTCACTATCTGTAGAAGTATAGCTTCCTCCTAAAGTAAGATCAGCATTAACAACGTATGCATACTCAAAGTCAATACCTGAAATAGATGCGTCGTTATTATTAAAGACACCGCCTTGAACTTGCTGAACAAGACCAGGACCTGCAGCGCTGTATACTCTGGCTGAAATGTTATCCCACTTAGTTTGATATCCATCAAAAGTATAATCATAGTAGGCAGCATTTAATCTGAGCCTTCCATCCATGAAGGTACCTTTCATACCAAGTTCAGTCATATCACTTTCTTCTTCTTCAAAAGTAATTAATGATGGGCTAATTGCAACTGGAGAAATAGTGGCTCCTGGACTTCTATAACCACTTTCAGTAGAAACATAAAGCATAACATCATCATTAAGATAATGACCTATCTTGAAGCTTCCAGTAGTGGAATCATTGGAAGAGTTTTGCAGATTGATTGGAATTCTTGGAACTGTCATTCCTCCGCCTGATGCTGCTGTAACCAAAGCAGTTGTTGGAAGATACATATTCTGAGCTCTATATCCAATCATTTCTTGCTCTCTGAAACCAAATTGAATAAAGGTTCTTTCAGTCATATTGTATTTAAAGTTTGCAAAATATGCTTCAGTCTTATTGTCTAAAGGAATACCCATACAAGTTAATACATTTGGTTTAGCTGCGAATAAACCAGGGCTAGCTTTTTCTGCTAGACATGCTTGATTTGGTGTTTTGTAATCAAAACCAACAATTGGTTTAAATATGTTAGGAGCAACCTCATAGTTATCCATGGAGACATCTAGATCAGCATTGGTAAATGTTTGTGAATCTCGTGAAAAGAATCCAATGGTGTATTCGAGCTTGTCATTATCTTGATTAGAAATTCGCATTTCGAAAACTTCGATGCCAGTGTTGGTTCTTACTTCTTGAGGATATCCATAGGTGTAGGCTCCAGCATAATCTCTATCAATAAGGCCCATCGAGTCACTTTGAGAATCAGACCATCTTAGAGCTAAAGCATGACTACCCATATCATAATCAATCATCAAGTTATGAATTTCAGCACTCGTGTTTTGTCTAGGATTTTGATAATGCAATGCAACGCCATCTTCAGGGCTTAATCCATCAGCAGGAATATCCGTATAAGTTGGTCTATGTAAAAAACCTAATTGAGCTGCAGCTGCAGGTCCAGCTAATTGACCAATGGTTGCAACCCAAGCATTAGCAGCACCAGCATAATCAACATTCACTGGAGGAAAGAATGGGTTTGAGGCACCAGCAACAAATGCAAAGGCATCAAAAGGAAAAGTTCCATTGCTGCCAGCAACTGGCTGAGGATAAATAGAGTCAACTTCCATGTTTTGGAACTTAAACCTTACTGAAAGCTCATCTGATGGCTCCCAAGTTAAGCTGATTCTGCCTGAATCATATGTATGAGTTTCATTAACCGCAGTTCTGATATTTTTAACTTCCTTGCCATCATTATTATTTCTAACGCCAGCAACCCGCATAGATAAAGTATCGGAAAAATGTAGATCGCTAGCAGCTTCTAGAATGGAAGTCATGTTGTCAGCCCAAGTAGTCTTGACATAACCATTTCTTTCACCGCTTCCGACTTGCGCTGAACGAGTATAGATTTGAAGCGCTCCACCAGAACTCACAACCCCTTGAAGTGTGCCTTGTGCACCTTTAAGGATTTCTACACGCTCAGTATCATACATTTGCAGGAACATCTCTCCTGCTCGAAGAGGGACCTCATCAATATATCCTTGAATTGGTTGATCATTTCCGCCATCGGGATCCATTTTTTGACCACGCATAATGATGGTAGATCTTCTTGGGTCAATTTGTGTGAATTCTACACCTGATACCACCTGAGCTAATTCGCTGAGATCTCTAATTTGATAATCATCCAATGTGCTACCAGTAACTGCATTCACAGTCTGAGCAATGTCTTGAACATTTTCTTCTTTTTTAGTTGCTGTAACTACAACTTCTTCAAGAACAAGCGCAGAATCTTGCGCCATAGATATGCTAGGTGTTGCTACAAAAGCAGTAATAGCAAGTAAACTTAATAGTCTCTTCATGGTTTCCCCCTCCAATTTGAAGAATGTTTAGTAAAAATATACCTGTTTTTTGACGAAATCCCAAACTTTTTGCCTAAAAGTAAAATAATTTTTTATGTTGAGGTTGGACTTTCCATGCTAGAAATTTTTAATTGCATCTCTTGAAGCATTTCATTGTTTTGCCTTCTATAAGCATCAAATGCTTGAACAGTTTCTTCAAGTAACAAAATACTTTTATTTAGCTCAGCGATTTTATTTTGAATATTGAGATTATCTCTATTTGCTTGCGAGAGCTCATCAATAACTGTAATTAGTTTTTTAGATTCTTTAGTAATAGCATTGATATTTGCTTGATCATTGGTTTGAGTTCTAGCTATCTCTTTTAAGGCTGCGGAATGTTTACTGATATCTTGAGTGAGATTTTCAATATTAACTTTGTTGCGCTTATTGCTTAAATCCCATAATTTTCTAATCTCCTTATCAAGGAATTGAAGTTGTGAATTAATATCAGATAAAAATTCAGTGGAAGTTGAATCAGCTAATTGAAGCTGTTCTTCTAATATTGACAGTCTAGATTCAATCTTAGAGTTAATATTATTAGAGGCTTTGGAAAGCTCACTAACCCATAAAGACAATGCAAGAATTCCAATTAACAATAATACAAATACAACTCCAAGAAATAAACCGCTAGAAGTTTTGTTAATATGTGTATCGCCATCTTTTGTTGCTGAAATTTTCATAGCTTTAGGTAATCAGGGTTTATTTATTAAATTGTTTTGCATTATATGTTCTAATATGGCTTGAAATTATAAGCCTTAACTTAATACTATATAACTATATTATGAATTTAGATTTTTCTGACGATCAAAAATTTCTCCAAGATGAAGCCAAAAAATTCTTTGACAAAGAAGGCGGTCTTACAAATGCTCGAACAGTCATGGACAGTGCCCTTGAGGGTGATAAAGATCTCTGGCAGAAAATTGTTGAGCTTGGATGGACCGGGATTAGGATTCCTGAGGAATATGAAGGTCTCGGTTTGGGTCATTTAGAATTATGTGTTATTGCCGAAGAACTTGGGAGATCTTTGGCACCTGTTCCCTTCTCTTCATCTGTATATTTTTTTACTGAAGCCCTTATTAAATTTGGTAGTGAAGAGATTAAATCCGAATTATTACCAAAATTAGTTACAGGGGAAGTTATTGGTACCTATGGCATAGCTGAAGATATGCATCAAGCAACAGCATCTAATCTTACTGTGTCAGTTGCGTCTGAAAAAATAAATGGTGTTAAAATTGCTGTTCCAGATGCTGGGATGGCCTCGCAAATGATTGTGGTTGCTAAATCAAAAACTGGCATAGATTTAAGATTGGTGGATCTTAATGATGAATCTATTACAGTAACACAGCAAAAAAATCTTGATACTTCAAGAGCCTTTTATAAAGTTGAGTTTAAAAATGCTCCTTCAAGGTTAATTGGAGAATCTGGTGAGGGGTGGGTTTATATTCAACATCTACTAGATCAAGCAGCAGTTTTGTTTGCATTTGAGCAAGTTGGAGGCTCTCAAGCTGCACTAGATATGGCTAAAGCATATTCAATGGAAAGATTTGCATTCGGAAGGCAAATTGGATCTTATCAAGCTATAAAACATAAACTTGCTGATATGTACATTGCTGTCACGCTTGCAAAATCAAATTGCTATTATGGTGCTTGGGCATTGTCTTCAGAGTCTGCTGAACTTCCACTTGCTGCAGCCACTGCAAGGGTTAGTGCAACAAAAGCTTTCCAATTGTGCTCAAAGGAAAATATTCAAACTCATGGTGGTAATGGCTTTACATGGGAGTACGACTGTCATTTATTTTATAAACGATCTAAAGTTCTTTCAGTTTTACTTGGATCTGAGGCAACATGGAAAGAAAAATTAGTTACAAACTTAGAAAAAACAAACACTTTGGCAAAGGAGTAAATTATGGATTTTAACGATACACCAGAACAAGCTAAATTTAGAATTAAATGTAGAGAATGGCTAGAAGCTAATGCTGAGCTCAAAGAAAATAAAAGCAGCGTACAAGGTGATTCATCGCTTGATGATCATCTCAAAGTAGCCAAAGCCTGGCAACAAAAAAAATATGAGGCTGGATGGGCAATGCTCCATTGGCCAAAAGAATATGGAGGTATTGAAGCCTCTCCGATTGAAAGAATTATATGGGGGCAAGAAGAAGCTAAATTCAATGTACCTGGTGGCATATTTGAAATTGGTCTTGGTATGTGTGGTCCAGTCATGATGCAATATGCATCTGCAGAACAGAAAGATAGATACCTTGCACCAATGGCCGAGGGAAAAGAAATATGGTGTCAGCTCTTTTCAGAGCCTGCAGCTGGCTCTGATGTTGCTGGATTAAGAAGTAAGGCTGAAAAAGACGGTGATGATTGGATAATAAATGGTCAGAAAGTTTGGACTTCTGGCGCGCATTACTCTGATTTTGGTATCTTGGTTGTTCGTCATGACCCAGACATAGCAAAACATAAAGGGCTTACATTCTTCTTTGTTGACATGAAATCACCAGGGATAACAGTAAAACCTATTAAGCAAATTACAGGACAAGCTGGAACGGGAGCTGGATTTAATGAAGTTTATTTTGATGATGTGCGCATTCCGGACTCTCAGAGACTTGGAGAAATCGGAGATGGGTGGAAAGTAGCTATTACTACACTAATGAATGAAAGACTGGCAGTTGGCGATGCAAGAGGTTCTGATATAGAGGAGGCATTAATTCTGTCTAAAACTAAGGATGATGCAGGAGAGGCACTAATTCAAAATGATGCTGTAAGAGAAAGGCTTGCTGACTGGTTTTGCCAAGCCAATGGTCTTAAATATACTAAATTTAGAACAATTTCTGCCCTATCTAAAGGAGAAGCACCTGGACCTGAGGCATCTATTACAAAAATAGTCAGCGCGAATAAACTTCAGGAAATAGGTAACTTTGGAATTGATTCTGGGGATATGGCAGGCATGCTAATTGATGAAAACGATGGGGTCAGTTCTTTTCAAGGCGCTTGGTTAGGCGCTCCAGGATTAAGAATTGCTGGCGGAACAGATGAAATTCTAAGAAATGTTATTGCTGAGAGAGTTTTAGGCTTGCCCCAAGATCCAAGAGCCGACAAAGGGTTAGCTTTTAAAGATATACCAACTAAGGCCTAAATGCTGTTAAAGGTTTAAGGAACTGTTTTTTTACTAAGCTTTTCCTTAATGCCAATTCATCATAGCTGTTTTAAAAATCCATTTGAAGAGAAGCGCCAAGAAGTTGTATGGAAAGATAGCCTCCCCTACTCAGAGGCATATCAAGATAGATTTTTTCAAGATGATGCAATCTCAGAAATTACAAATATTTTCATTGAGCCTAATCAGCTAATTGAGAGAATTAAAAATGGTTCTCATATCCATATTGGTGAGCTAGGTTTTGGATTTGGTCTAAATTTTTTTGTTACTGCAAAATTTTGGCTTGCAAACAATAAAAATTTAAACTCTCATAACCTAGAATATCTTGCGATTGATGAGGCATTGCCGACCAAAAAACAAATACTAAAAATTGTTGCTAATTTTCCTGAACTTGAAGAGATCTGTAGTATTTTTTTAAAGAATTATCATCTTTCACACAATGATATTCAAAGAATTTATTTACCCTCTCTAAAAATTCGACTGACGCTAATCCAAAATGATGTTGAATCAGGATTAAAGAATCTTCTAGGGCTTGAGAATAATCAGATTAATGCTTGGTATCTTGATGGCTTTGATCCCAGCAAGAATAAATCTATGTGGAGTTATTCTGTTTTTCAATATATGAAATTTTTATCTGCAAGAGATGCAACCTTTGGGACTTTTACTTCAGCTGGTTTTGTTAAAAGAGGATTGAAAAAATTTGGATTTGAAGTAGATAAGGTCAAAGGTTTTGGGAAGAAGCGTCACAAGCTAATTGGAAGGAAATCATTAGATGCTTTAGATGCCAGTACGCAAAAAGTTCAGAAGAAAAAAATAGGTATTATTGGAAGCGGCATTGCGGCTAGCTCAGCAGCTTATGCAGCTGCGCAAAATGGAGACAATGTAGAAATTTTTGAGTCAGCAGATTATATTGCTGCTGGTGCATCCGGCAATCCAGTCGCTGCAATGTATCCAAGGTTTTCAGCAAATAATTCACCATATTCATTTCTAACTGCTCAAGGTTATTTTTTTGCGGAGAAAATATACTCGCAGCTACCCAATGCGTATATGAAAACTGGTCTTTTATTCTCCCACTCAAATGATTATCAGGAGCAGTGGATGCTAGATATGCAGAATTTAAATCGAGAAGATCTCTTTCAAATAATAAATAAAAAAAAAATGAAGCAATTATATGGGTTTGAGTCCCATGGCATATTAGTTAAAGAAGGTGGTTACTTATTTCCAAAATTAATTTGCAAGGAGATGATCACTCATCCAAACATAAAAATTTCCTACAATTATTGTTTTGAAAATTGGTTTAAAAATAAATCCAAGATAGATATTCAGTTTATCAATCAAGAAAAAAAATCTGGCTTTGATGTATTGATTATCGCAAATGGTCCAAGCTTAAGGCAATATTTATCTGGTCTGAAAATTTCAAAAGGTCAGTTAGTTGGTTTAAAGGGCGATCAACCAATTGATTTAGATCTTCCGATTAACTCAGCGGGATATATTTTACCCAAGGTGGATGAGATAACTTGGATTGGCTCCACACATGAAAGAGAATTTGAAAATATGGATGTTTGTTTGGATGCCGGACATGAGCTTATAGAGAGAACAAATAAAAACTTTGAAATTACTCTTGCAGGTTCAGACAAATTTCTGATGAAAGCTAATTATAGAGTGGGCAGCAAAGACAGGTTGCCTCTAGCAGGGAAGATTGAAGAAAATATTTATGCCATTGGCAGTCTGGGCTCACGAGGCTTTAGCTTAGGGCCTATACTGGGAGAGCATGTCGCATCTCTAATTAATAACTCACCAAGCCCAATATCCTCCGGGATAGCTTTGGCTGTTGAGCCACTTAGATTTAAAGATTAACTAACAAATTTTCTACCAACATCTCTGCAGAAGGTAGATCGGTTGGTGCGTAACTTGAACCTTTGCGCCATTTGGTAAGCCCAGTCCATAGAGTTTTGTCTGACTCTTCATCCCTTACAGATATTCGTAGAAAAAATTCTGGAACAGTGTTAATTCTATCTGGCTCATAAAGATAGCTTCTATACATTGGATAGCCATAAAAACGGAAATCATCATATTTAATTTTTTCTTTTGTCGTAACACTCACATCTATTGTGATGGTCGCATCTTGAGATAATTGATGTCCTACTCCTTCCAGATATTCCTTTGCGGCATCTCCAAGATTTTCAATTAAAATTGGATCCATCTCAACAGGTAACAAGTCTTTATTCAATTCAATTTTAAAACTTGTATCTTCTTCCAATTGAAAATTATCTCGACTGTTTAACTCTGTAAATGGTGTAGAGGTGCAAGCTGCTAAAAAGGTTATAGCAGTGAAAATTAAAAAGTTTCTTTTAAGTGTCATAGGTAATAGTAATCTTTCAATAATATGACTAATATAATGCATTTATTTATTTAATAAACCATGTTTGAACTAAAAGAATCTAAAAAAATTGAATTATTGGATGTAAATGCACAACTTTACAGGCATTCAAAATTTAACACTCAACATATCCATCTAGATGCAGATAATAATGAAAAGGTTTTCATGGTTGCCTTTCGAACCATCCCTGAAGATTCTACAGGCGTGGCTCATATCTTAGAACACACATCCCTGTGCGGCTCGAAGAAATATCCAGTACGGGATCCATTTTTTATGATGATTAGGCGATCACTTAATTCATTTATGAATGCATTTACTTCAAGTGACTGGACAGCCTATCCCTTTGCAACTCAAAATAATAAAGATTTTAATAATTTATTAGATGTTTATGTTGATTCAGCCTTCTTCCCAAGATTAGATCCGCTTGATTTTTCTCAAGAAGGTCATCGACTAGAAATTGATAATGAAAATAAATTGGAAATTAAAGGGGTGGTATTTAATGAAATGAAGGGAGCAATGAGCTCTCCAACAGATCAACTCTGGCATGGAATGTCTAAATATCTTTTTGAAGAAACCACATATCATCACAATAGTGGTGGTGATCCTGAAAAAATTATTGATTTAACGCATGCAGATTTAGTGGCCTTCCATCAAAAACACTATCATCCAAGCAATGCTACTTTTTTTACTTTTGGGAATGTGTCCATAAATGAAATCCATGATCACTTAGAAGAAAATGTCTTCCAGAAATTTACGCCTGCCTCAGAGCAACTCACAATTAATCCTGCAAAAATATTTACAAGCCCAGCGAGGGCCAGTGGCACCTATCAACCAATTCCGGGCGATGAATCAAATCATCATGTCGTGATTAGCTGGTTACTTGGCGATAGTCATGATCCTCTAAATTTATTAGAAAAGTATTTTCTGTCAAATATTTTGCTTGATAATTCTGCATCGCCCCTTAGAAAAGCTTTAGAGCTTTCAAAGATAGGAAAATCTCCCTCTCCATTCTTAGGAATTGAGCCTAGTAACAAAGAAATTGTATTTATGGCTGGCTTGGAAGGAGTGGGGCAAGAGAAAGCTATTGAAGTTGAAGAATTAATTTTAAGCACACTTGAGAAACTTGTTAAAGATGGCGTATCCCAAGATTTAATCAATTCCTCTCTTCATCAATTAGAGATTGGCCAAAGAGAGGTATCTGGTGGAGGAATGCCTTATGGATTGCAATTAATGCTTGGATGTATGAATGCATGCATACATCATGATGACCCTATTTCAATGTTAGATTTGGACGCAAACTTTACAAAACTCAAAACTTTAATATCCCAAAAAGGATACTTAGAAGAATTGATATCAACTAGTTTAATAAACAATCAACATAGGCTTAACTACGAATTGAAACCAGATCCAAAATTTAATGAGAACTTAGAAAATTTCTTTGCATCAAAACTTAAAAGCAAAGAGGAAATGTTGACTGACAAAGATATAGGAGAAATCAATGATCTAGCCGCAGCATTGAAAGCTCGGCAGGAAGCTGTTGATGATGTCGAAATTCTACCTAAAGTTACTAAACAAGATATACCCTTGAAGCGAGATTATGCCTCTGTTTCCTTTCTTAAAAATAATAGATCAGTTTACGAAGTTGGAACTAATGGTCTGATGTACTCTGATTTTTTATTTCCATGTGAAAATCTTTCATCTCAAGAATTATTATTTTCATCTTTATACACTTTTATTCTCACTGAAGTCGGTCTTGATGAAAGTTCTTATGAAGAAATTCAAGCTCTTCAATCAAGCATTACCGGAGGTATTAACGCTGCTTTTAAATTGCATACGAATGGTCAGGATGCGCCTGGAAAACTTTTCTTAAGCATTTCCTCTAAATCTTTAGAAGGTAATTTCGATGCGATGGAAAAACTTGTAATCAATACCCTACAAAATGCGAGGTTTGATGAAAAAAACAGAATCTTAGATTTATTTAATATTTTCATTGCTCGAAATGAAGAATCATTGAATCAAAATGGACATATTTTAGCCATGAATTCAGCTGCCAGTAGTTTAAACACCCTCTCAGCAACAGCATTTCAAATGTCTGGACTAAGAATGCTTAACCAGTCCAAAACATCTATCTCAAAAATCAAAGATATTACTGATGCGAATGAATTAATTGATACCTTAAAAAGTATTCATTCAAAAGTTTTTCATAATCCATACAAGATTTTTACAGCATGCTCTCCAAATGCTCTCAAAGATGAATCTATGGAATTTGAAAATATTCAATCCAAAGCTGAGCAATCTCTTTCAAAACCAGAAACTGAACAGATAGGATGGATCACAGGATCACAAGTATGTTATTGCGCTGAAGCGTTCCAAGGCGTACCAAGAGAACATCCTGATGCACCTGTGCTTTCTGTTTTGGCAACTGTCTTAAGAAATGGCTTCCTGCACACAGCAATTCGTGAAAAAGGTGGGGCATATGGAGCAGGTGCAACAAACGATACTTCAACCAATACTTTCAAATTCTTTTCATACAGAGATCCAAAGTGCACAGAAACCTTTGCTGCATTTAAGGAAGCGATCGAATGGTCAAAAACGTCGATTACCAATCAACATCTTGAAGAAGCAATCCTGGGAGTTGTATCATCTATTGATAAACCTCTCTCACCTGTTGGTGAAGCAAAAAATGACTTTAATTTTAATTTAGAGGATATCTCAACCAAAGAACGGCTAGAAATGAGACAACGAGTTATTAATTGCTCAATTGAGGATTTAATCAGAGTAAGTAAAAAATATCTTACTAGGGATTCTAAAAAATCTATTCTTGCAGGAGAGTCATATAGAGAAGAGGCGTCATCACTAGGTTTAATTTTAAAGGAGGTTTAATCCTAAAAAAAGAAAAACCTTTTTTTCTTAAGTTCTTTTGCGCATCCCCAGTATTGCTCTTGATACATATTGGATCTTGCCTGGACTCTATCGGCAACCCTAATTAACCATTGTTTTTTTCTATAGGTTTTCTTTTTAAAACCTGTGTAACCCTCATGATATGCAAGATAAAGTGATCGAGCATCTGTTGTTGAGAATCCCTGATAAAAGCCTTTGCTTGCATACCATCCTACAAAATCAGCTGAATCACTAAAATTAGTTCTTTTTGCTCTAGAGTTTCCAGTCTCATCCTTGTAATCTTGCCAAGTATTTTTTAAAGCCTGAGAATAGCCAACAGATGATGATGGCCTAAGCCATGGAATGACTCCTAATAACTTTGTTCTCTCTGGTTTTATCTTGGCTTGAAAGCTTGATTCTTGATGAATGAATGCCATTAAAACATAAGGGGGAAGTTTCCATCTTTTTTCTGATTTAATTGCAGCTTTATACCAACTTCTCTTTTCTTGGAAAATTTTACAAATATTATCTGGCCTTTCTGGAGGCGAGCTTACGCATGAAGAAAGAACCAGCGTGAATATAATTAAGAAGCTATATGAATTTTTTTGGATCATTTACAAAAGTATTTATATCAACAGCATCAACAATTCTAACACCAAGAGTTTTTGCTTTTTCAAGTTTTGAACCAGCATTTTCACCAGCAATCAAATAATCTGTTTTTTTTGAAATGGAGCTTGTAACTTTTGCGCCCTCTGACATCAATAAGTTTTTTACTTCATCGCGAGACATGGGAGATATTTTTCCTGTAATTGCAATCTGTAAACCGAAAAACTTCATATCTTTATTAGAAGTTTTGATATCTGGGTTGATGATGTGCAAACATGGCAGCAATGTTTCTAATGATGCTGTATTTTCATCATCACAAAAATAATCTGAAATCTTGGCTGCTACTCTTGGTCCTATGTCAGGAACCGCGATTAAATCTTCAAATGAAGATTTTTGTATAGCTTCCATACTACCAAAAACATTAGCCAGATTTCTTGCGGTTGTTTCACCAACCTCCTCAATGCCTAGAGAAAAAACTAACTTATACAATTCAACTGATACTGACTTATCTATAGATTTTATTAGGTTATCAACAGACTTCTCTCCAAATCTTTCTAACTTTTCAAGCTCAGCTCGATGCTCTTTAAGAGAATAGATATCAGCAAAATCTTTTATAAATTTTTTATTAATCAATGCAAACAATATTTCTTGACCAAGCCCATCAATGTCCATTGCCTTTTTTGCAACGAAATGAGTAAATTTGCCTTGAAAAATCTCTGGGCAGTTGTTCCCACCTGAGCATTTAATAAAAGGAGTATCCAGTTGTTCTTCTGATATATTTAAGCTAACTGACTGATTTGTTTCTAGAAATTTTTGAGCTTCATACTTACTTGCAAATTTCTTTACTGGTTTAGATTTGATTGAATCAATAACCGTCCACTCAGACTGATAATTTAACACTATTGGTGAGTGGCAGCATGGACATTTTTGGGGAGCCTCAACTGCATTTGCACGATTTCTCTTTTTTGGTATAACCCTAACCATTTTAGGAATTACGTCTCCTGCCCGCTTGATTACCGCAACATCCCCGACTCTAGGGTCCAATCTTTTTAGTTCATCAAGATTATGAAGGGTGCAATTACTAACATTTACACCACCTACATTAACTGTTTTAAGTTTTGCAACAGGAGTCAAAATACCAGTTCTGCCAACTTGAAATTCTATATTCTCAATTTCTGTTAAAGCTTCTTCAGCTGGAAATTTATGTGCAATAGCCCACCTAGGTGATCTAGCTATTTGTCCAAGTTGTTTTTGAAAAGTTAACTCATTAACTTTAAATACAACACCATCAATCTCAAATGGAATATTGTCTCTAGAAGATTCGATTTCCTGAAAATACTTAAGGCATTCATCCACAGAGACAGCTAATTTATTTAGACTATTAACGGGTAGCCCCCATGATAAAAAAACTGAAAATATTTCTTGTAAATCAATAAATTCTTTTCCCTGGCATAATCCTATGCCATGGGCAAAAAAAGCTAATGGCCTTCCGCTAGTAATAGCAGGGTCTAATTGCCTTAAACTGCCAGCTGCAGCATTTCTAGGATTTGCAAATACTTTCTCGCCATTTTTGTTAGCTCTTTGGTTTAAAGCATCAAAGTCAGACTTTCTTATAAACACTTCGCCTCTTACCTCAAGCAAATCTGGGAATGAACTTTCAGATTCTTTTAGTGCAAGTGGAATAGATCTAATCGTTCTAATATTGGACGTAATATCCTCCCCTATAGTTCCATCTCCTCTTGTTACTCCTTTGGTAAGAATGCCCTTCTCATAAATCAAAGAAACTGCAGCACCATCCATCTTAGGCTCACAAAAATAATCTATTTGCTTGTCTGTGCCTAGATTTTTAAGAATCCGATCATTAAAATTTTTTAAATCTTCTGCATTAAAGGCATTAGCGAGCGAGAGCATTTGTTGAAAATGTCTAAAAGTAGCAAAATCATTCTCGGGTTTGATTCCAACTCTTTGTGATGGAGATTCGGGAGTAATCCAATCTGGATGCTCGGACTCAATTTGTTTTAACTCCCTAAATAACTCATCGTAATCTTGATCAGATATTGAGGGATCATCAAGAATATAATACTCATAATCATGAGAGCGAATTGTTTTCTGAATAGCAGTATATCGATGGCTTAACTTATTCATTATGCAGAAATATTTTTTATAGAGTTAAGATGACTAATTTCTTGAGCTTTTGATTTTAAGTGCTCAATCATTTGCTTGCTTAGAGGTGCTTTTGCTGAATCACAAATACTGGCATGCAGTTTCTCTGAAATACTTGAAGCAGACTCAAGCATAATTTCAAATGCTTTAATGGGATCATTAGCTTGATATAAATCTAAAGCCATCAAAAGCACATGCGTCTCAGTGCCTGTCTCAAGAAGCCCGGGATTTATGCCACTCGCAATTCTATAAAGCTCCTTACCACTTAAATCTTTGTAACTAAAAAAACCATCTGCATATTTAGCATCTAAATTTTTTAACAAAGTGAGAACTTGATTCATATCAAAGTTTGATTTGTCCATAGACACTAAATATAGAATAATTAATTCCTGCTCCTGGATTAAGTTATCATGATCTTGAAATTCTAATGTTCCTTGCTCTAACTCTCCTTCAAAAAGCATAGATTGAGAATCATCAATGGAATTTTGAAGTAATTTTCGAGTGAATAATGGTCTAAAAAAAAGGTATAAAATCACCAGAAAGAGAACTGCAGCCCCAGCAACTAAGATAATTTGTATGTTGCTTGGCATCCTATGAAGCAGCTAACTTAAGCGCTTCTTTCACATCAACTGAAACCACACGAGAAACTCCTGCCTCCTGCATAGTAACTCCCATCAAATGATCGCTTTTTTCCATGGAGATTTTATTATGGGTAATAAATATAAACTGGACTCTATCAGACATTTCTTCAACCATAGCTACAAACCTTGTAGCATTTATATCATCTAAAGGTGCATCAACCTCATCTAACATACAGAATGGAGCTGGGTTTAGTTCAAATAATGCAAATACCAACGAAAGCGCGGTCATGGCTTTTTCTCCGCCAGAAAGCTGAGAGATGGTCGCATTTTTTTTACCAGGTGGTTGTGCAGCGAGCGTGATTCCCGAATTAAAAGAATCTCCATCTATTAATTGCAGATCAGCTTTACCTCCACCAAATAATTTAGGAAAGATTTCCTGTATTTTGGAATTTACAGCATTAAAACTTTCATCAAACTTCATCTTAGATTCAACATCTATTTTTTTAATAGCGCTTTGCAGTTTATCCAAGGCTTCATTTAAATCCTCCAACTGAGAATCAAGTTCATCTATGCGCTTGGATTCCTCAGCAATTTCATCTGGGGCTGCCAAGTTAATAGCTCCTAAAGAAATAATAGAAGACTGAGTTGATGCCAATGATGATTCTAGATCCGAAAGATCCATTGCTTCATAATCTCCAGGATTAAGATCAGCAATTGAAATTCCAGCTTTTTTTAATGTCTCTGAAGCATTATCCAAATTCACCTCAAATGTTCTTAGATCAAGTTTTAAATTATTGAGTTTTTCTTCTAAAGAACGAAGATCTAAAGCAGCAATAGCTTTTTTATTTTCAACGTCTTGAATAGAAGCATCAACAACAGATTGTTTTTGGCGAATTGAATTTAATTCTGATTCTGCAGTAGAGCTTTTTTCAACCAATACTGATAAATCATTTTCTGCCTTCAATTTATTTTCTTTTGCTTGGCCTAGTTGCTCAGAAATTTCATTTTGTCTAAGCAAATATTCATTAGTTATATTCTTAGATTGGGCTGAAGTAATTTTCAGAATACTTGTCAATAAATCTTTAAGCTCAGCTGCTTTGCTGCGAATAGAATCTGCGCTGGGACCAAAATCTTTCAGTCCCGCTGAAATAGCATCCAATAATTTCATTGCTTTTTCTTTTGGGCTTAGATTTTCTATGCTTGATTCATTATCTAGGGCTTCGGCATAGCGATCTTTTGCTCTAGATAAACCTTCTTCATATCCGAGAATAGCCTTATTGATGTTCTGAAGATTGGTTTCATATCTAGCTATCTCTGAGCCAATGGTATAAAAATTCTTTTGAGCAACTTCAAATGCAGACAAGACAGAAGCATGCTCTGTTTTGATTTGATCGATAGATGCTTGATGAGTATTCACTTCTGCAGATTTAACACTAACCTGGTTGCTGAGCTGAGAAATTTTTGAACTTAAGGAATCTTTTTTAGCTTTAGCGCTTAA
>CENP01236374.1_pt1 | contig 28133 bp, 26 predicted proteins | sample 361281 | NCBI WGS metagenome assembly CENP01 (sample SAMEA2591122, study PRJEB7988) | marine metagenome | biome: marine biome (ENVO:00000447); feature: deep chlorophyll maximum layer (ENVO:xxxxxxxx); material: saline water (ENVO:00002010), including plankton (ENVO:xxxxxxxx) | depth 70 m | reverse complement strand
AGATACTCCGGAAGTATCTTTCAATCCATCATCTTGGTTAAGGGAGGCAAACTAATGACTGAATATAATAATAAAGTTGATTTACAAAGACGTACACTTGCTGCAGAGGAATATAAAAATTCTATTACTGATATACATACTCATAGGATAAAATCTATGTGGTATGAAACTGAACAGACTAAAAAGCATACTGATACAAGTTCAGTATGTGATACAACGTATATGGACGGACGCATTGAAAGAGAAGTCTTAAATACTGGAGAAAAATTTATTTTAGTTGAAGGTGCTAAGGGCGAAAAACTTGTTGGCATGATTGAAAGACATTTAGCAGATATGGGAAAAAATTTATAAAAAACCGTTTACATTTATCTGAAACTGTGGTATAATATATAATATGAATAAAGCTAAAAGACGTCCAGTGAGTACGTTAACTCATACAACAAGAGAAGTTGCTATTGATTTCCTAAGATGGAGAGAAGAGCAAAAACAAAAGTCAATGATTGGACATAATGGAGGACCTAAATAATGGGAATGACTAATTTTTATATGGGATCATTACGATATGATTACACTGGTAGGAAAAGGAAAAAACATGCAGCTAATCCTGTGCGTAAAAAGAAACCAGAGTTCAAACCTCAAAAACTCAAAGTCACTCCACAACTTCAATCTTTAAGACAAGAACAAGCTAAACAATATAAATCTCTTATGGAAGAATATATGGCTAGTGGTACATATCATACAATCGCTGGTGATACAAGTAAAAAAGAACCAATGAAATATACAGGAACATTAATTAAAGGTATAGCAACAATGCATAAATCTAATGCTATTCCAGTTATTAATGATGAGCAAGCAAAAGATATTGCAAGAATGAGGAGAGGTTAATGGGAAACGATTATCATAGCACGTATGTTAACGGCGATCGCCGAGCTGATTTGCTACAGGTCAAAGGACAATGGGCTGTAGATTATTTTGTAAATAATGTTTTTACAAAACAAGAAATTTATAAAGGTCATAGTAGACCATATGCTGAGAGAGCAGCTGAAAATTATGTCGATGGAGTTAAAGACATATAAGTTTATGGGGAAGGCACCAACATCAAACTCCTTATCATCGATAGGTGTCTTCCCCAACCCAATGGAGAAAAAATGGCAAAAGTAAAAAGACGAGGACCTACAATTGAAGAAAAATATATAGGTGTTAAACCAGAGTATCATGGTGTTGAATTACCTGATGATAATTATGAAAGAGAAAAAGAATGGAGAAAAGGTTCTCAATGGTTCTATTACTATCAAAATAATAAAAAAATGGAACAAACCATTATCGATTATTTAATAGGAGAACTGAATTGGAATAAAAAACAAATATCTAATCTGAAAAAAGTTCCAGCATGGAAATGGCGTTCAAGAAATTATCAAGGAATATGCATGCTCAATGCTGGTTGGACAGGCGAACCTCTTACTAGTATTCTTTCAAAGATAAACGAAAGACTTGTTGAGTTTGAAGTTGAAGGTCAAGCAATTAAACAAGCTGAGCCTAAAGTTGAAAGAAAACCGGTTATTCCACCAGCAGAACTTACTCGTAGAAAAGTTTTAGAAACTATGTGGGGTGATTGGGATGAGATTATAATTGAAGGTCACTTTGATGAAGATTACACTCAAAAGTTTAATACTTACAGTAGATTTAAAGGTCATGGTTTAAAAGGTAATGCTATTAAATATTTTGAAGATTTATTAAAACGAGAATATGAAGTAATTAGTGATGCATATAATAAAACATGCGAACAAGCTGTTGAAGCATACTCTCATATTTCAAAAGGTAATAAACGTAAAATAATGAAGCAGTATGAAGATGCATTTGCTGACATTGAAAGATTAAGAGATTCGTTTAAAGCTCAAAGAAAGCCAAGAGCGATTAAACCTAAAGCATCTGATAAACAAATTGAAAAACTTCAATATTGTAAAGAAGATGAAGATGCTAAACTAACATCAATCAATCCTATATTAATACCTAGGAAACATAAACTCTTTGTATATAATCGTAAGAATAAAAAGCTTATTGAATATACATGCTCATCAGTAGATGGATTTATTGTTTCTGGTACCTCAATAAAGAATTTTGATGATACAAGTAGGCAGGCTACTTTAAGAAAACCTGATGTTGTTTTACCTGATATTCTCAATCGAACTGAAAAACAGATCGATAAGATATGGGAAACATTGACAACAAAAATAGATAAACCCACAGGAAGAATTAATTCTGACTGTATTTTAATGAGGACATTTTGATGAATAATTTGAGAAATATATTTTTCAAAAACTTACCAGATAAATCAATTACAGCATTTGACATTTTTGCAGAAAAAAGAGTGGTTGTATTTGGATTGCCTGGTGCATTTACCCCAACCTGTTCTTCACAACAAGTCCCTGGATTTGATAAACTCTATAAGAAAATCTGTAAAGAAAATGTAGATGAAATTTATTGTATATCAGTGAATGATGGATTTGTGATGAAGGCTTGGTTTGAAAACCTTAAAGTAAAAAATGTTAAATATTTATCTGATGGAAGTGGAGACTTTACATCATTAATGGGTATGTTAGTTGCTAAAGATAATTTAGGCTTTGGAAAACGTTCATGGAGATATGCGGCTGTTATAAATGATGGCGATGTCGAAAAAATGTTTGTAGAAAAAGGTCTTAAAGATAATTGCGAAACAGATCCATATGAAGAGTCAACTCCTGAGATGGTATTAGAATATTTAAAAAATAATGACTGATCCATTAGAGCAAAAGATTATGACAAGAAAAAGGTTCTCAGCAGCTGTTGAGAATCTAGTTGCTAATAATAATATGTCATATATCGATGCTGCTTCTTATGTTGTAGAAAAGAGAGGGCTTGATTATAGAAATATGAAAAAGCTTTTAAGTGATTCTCTTAAACAAAAAATAGAAGAAGAGGCATCAACATTACATTTAATAAGAACTAAGAAAGGAAATAAGTTACCAGTATAATGGTTAAGTTCAAATATAAACCTTTACCTTCTTGCGTCACTATACGTGAAAGTGGTATAGAAGGTTTAGGATTATTTGCAACTGAAATTATACATAAAAACGAAAACTTAGGATTAACGCACGTTGCAGTTAACGATAAAACATTAGTACGAACTCCACTTGGTGGATTTATAAATCATTCAGATTTTCCTAATTGTACATTGGTATCAAGTTGTAATGATGCAGTAAAAGAATTATTTACATTACGTAAGATTAACAAAGACGAAGAATTGGTATTATACTATACATTAGAACAAGATGAGTGATCCATTTGAAACTTATAAATTATATAATGCTTTAAAATTGCATTTTGAAACAGATTATGATGCGCTAAAATATAATTTTAAAACATCAGTAAAACCAACTTCTTTCTTTAAACGTAAAGATAAATACTTCTTTGCTAAAATTGCTAAGACTTATGAAAAAGAACTTATTCCATTCTTTGTAGCAAATTTTAAGAATGATGCAAAGTATATCGGTGATATGCTTAATGAAGGTGGGGAACAACATTATCGAAAGCATAAAAAGATTAATGAAGCTATAACTTATCATTTTCAAAATGATATAAATAAACTTGTTGAACAAGATGATAGTATCGATAAGCTTTTAGTTGCCGAAGATAATAATCATCCTTTGATTATAAAATTATGGATGCAAGAAGAAATACTCTTAGAGACTATTGTAATCTTGGATTCATTAACCGGGTTTGTAGATAAAGAAAACGAAAAGATATCTGAAACAATTATTTGGCCAGACATCTATCGTAAGATTAAAAAATACAGCCCATTCGTTAAATTTGATAGAACTAAATGTTTAGATTTATTGAAAAAAACGTTTACAAATCCATAGAAATATGGTATAATATATGTATTACATTATGAATAAAGTGGATAATTCAGCAAATATACGGAGAAAAATATGTCGCTAGAAAACTTAAAGAGCATGCGAGGCTCATCAATCGATAAACTCGTAAAGGCAGCGGAAGCTGTATCCACAGCAAAACCTGAAACAACTTCTTATGAAGATGACAGATTTTGGAAACCAACCAGAGATAAAGCAGGAAATGGCTATGCCGTTATCAGATTCTTGCCACAAAAAGAAGGTGAAGATCTTCCTTGGGTAAGATACTGGGATCACGGCTTTAAAGGTCCTACTGGTCTATGGTATATAGAAAACTCTTTAACCTCAATTGGTCAACCCGATCCAGTTTCGGAACATAATTCGATTCTTTGGAACTCTGGTAGAGACGAGGATAAAGCTATCGCTAGGGAGCAAAAAAGACGTTTACATTATGTGAGTAATGTATTAGTTATTTCTGATCCTGATAATCCACAAAATGAAGGAAAAGTTTTCCTTTATAAATTTGGTAAGAAAATCTTTGACAAGATTATGGATGTTATGCAACCACAATTTGCCGATGAAACTCCAGTAAATCCTTATGATTTCTGGGAAGGCGCTGATTTTAAATTAAAAATCAGAAAAGTTGAAGGTTGGGTTAACTATGATAAATCAGAGTTTTCTTCACCAGCATCTCTTTTTGATGGAGACGAATCTAGATTAACTGAAGTTTATGAAAAACTTTATTCACTTCAGGACTTTTTAGATCCAGCTAATTATAAAACTTATGATGAGCTTAAAGTCAAACTCAATAGAGTATTAGGAGTTGATGCAGGTGTATCAATGGATGCTCCAGCTCCAGCACAAGTTGCTGAAGCTCCTGTCATGCAAACAGCAGAGCCAGTTGAAGAACAATCTTCAGATGAAGATGATACTCTCAGCTACTTTGCTAAATTAGCAAAAGAATCTTAATGATTATAACCAGTAGGAACGTATGGTTAAAACAGAGTCGATTGGCGTCCTTCCGCGGGACTTGGGGTAAGCCTACATAAACCCAGTAACGTAAATTGCTAGAAGAGGGTCTCTGCAGAGACCCTTTTTCTTATCTCGCTGGAACAAATCCTGCTAATAGATTTGATACATCTGACGAATGTCTTTCGATAATATTTGTATTTACAACATTTGCTGTTGAAGGTGAATTTTGCTGTACAACATTAGTGCTTGATTTACTTCCTAAATTTTGTAATTGACTGAGATCAAAATTTTCCATATTAGCTGCTTGAAGTTCATCACCTGTTGTAGGAAGTGGAGGAACAATTTGAGGTTCTACTTGTTCTTTTATTTCTTGATTTTTCTTATCTAATTCAGCCTGTGCAGCTTTTTCTTCTAATTCTACTCTTTTTCTTGCAGCATTATCAGTTGACATTTCAGGTATTTCAGGAAGCTCAATTTCAAACCCTAAGAATGAACCAAACTTTTCGACAATGCCAAGTATAAAATTAACCATACCTCCAATAGAATTTACTAAATGCCCAAACGCATCTTTAAGGTGAGCTAAGCCTAACATAATTACATCAAATATAGATGTAAATCCCATTGCATCTCTTATTTTAGCAAGAGCTACTCCCACTAAAGCAAAAGCTGCTGCAATACCTATAACGATTAATCCTACTGGATTCATTAACATTGCCATAAATGAAGACATCATACCAGATAACATAGTAATCATACCTGGTACCCAAGTCAGTGTTACAAAAGATCTCACAGCTTGCGCAACTTTTACAAGCGCGCTTAAACCTTTAAGCAATGGACCACCGAGTACGAGTATTAAACTACCAAGCAATCCAGCAAATACTCCAAAATTATTTTTAATTGTTTCTAAAAGATTATCTACTGAACCTTCTTCGCCTCTAAAGACTGATACAATATCTTGTAAAATTTTTGTAATACTTTGTATTGTTTTTGTCATAATCGAAATAAATTTTTCAGGATCAAAAAATAACAATGCTAAACCAGCTATTCCAGCTAAAAATCCTGCTCCACCTGCTATATTTCCTGCAAAATTTTCAAAACTATTTGCCATATTTTCAGTGCCTTTTGCAATTTTCTCTAATGAATCATTTGCTTCTTCTTGAGCCTTTTCAGCTTCTCTACGTTTTTCTTCTGATTCGGCTCCTTCTTTTACAGCTTGAAGTTGAGCAAGTGCAAGTTGTTGACCTTCTACATTTCCAGATTCAATAGCTTCTTGTAGATTTTTTTGTCCTTCTTCAAAGGCTTCTTTTAATATCTTAGAGTTTTCAGTTTGAGTTCTACCAAAAAATCCTTGTAGTTTTTCTATACCTTTTTGAGCATCTGTAACAGTTTCCATGCTATCAGTTTGAGCTTTTAATGATTCATTGAGTTGAGATAAACTATTAACTGTATCATCTCTTGCAATTTGACTTTCTAAAATTCTTTTTTGATCTTCTGCTCTTTCAGCTGCTCTTTCTAAATTTTGATTTATTGCATCAAGTTCTTCCATACGTTTATTCAACGTATTGATATTCATAGGACCACGTTCTAATGCTTCACGTACTCCAGTAAGTTGTTCACGAATGGCAGCAGCTCGAGCTTCATCTCCAGCCTGTTCAGCTTCAAAAAGTTTAGTTTCGACTAATTCAGCTTTTACTTGAGCTTTTAAAAACTGATCTTTACCGATACCAGTATCAGTAGATTCATTGATATCATCTCTTAATTTTTTGATGGTATCTGTTAAACCTTTTGTACCTAACTTATTGTTATCTTCTGCCATTTGTGTTTACCTATTATTTTCCGAATGCTCTTCCAGCTTCTGATATACCAAATGCACCAAGTGTTACAACAACAAATGATGTATAAATTGTATCAGATATAACTAAATCTTGTCCCATAAATGCTGTGATTAAATCACAAATACCAAAAATTGTCATTAATCCGAATGATATAAAACCAATGATTGCTTTTTCGTTTACATCATTATCATCTAGGAATATATCCATAAATTTTCTTTTAGGTGGTGCAAGTCTTTTCTTTGCATCTGCTGCTTCAGCTTTCATTTCGGTAATAGTATCTTCAGCTTTATCTAATTTTTCAATTAGAGCCATATACTTATCTAAGTCAATTTCGACTTCGTTACGACTGTTATCTTGTCCTTCACTCATCGTTTCATTCTCCTCTGCATTTCTGCCATTTTTTCGTTCTCTTTTTTAATGTGATCCGCAAGTAAGGCTACATATATCTCCCTCTCCCACGGCAACATATTATCTAATTCTGTTAAACTATAATTATGTTGTTGCATCATCGCGAAGTTAGTCTTGTAATGGTTTACGAGACTATCGTGCGAGAGGCCTATGTAAAAAAACTTTGAAGTCCTCTCAATTCTAATTCTTGCGGTTTACCTTCACAATCCCATTTTACTGTATGAGATATTGTAGGCATATCAGCAAACCAATCAGATATCATTTTAAATTGAGTTGAACTTAAGCTTTCTAAAAAGCCTACTACATCTTCTCTTTTTTCAGTTTTAGCATCGTATACATTATCTTCATCATATATGGTATCAATACAATCAACAATCATTTCAACAGCTCCTTCAAAAGTTTTTAACTTATCTTCAGAGTATTTACTAATATCATCAACTGATGGATACTTTACTGTAACGCCAACATTATCATTTAATTTAATGATTTTTTCTTTTTCAACTGATTCATCAACTTTAATTTCATCTAAATCAATTTCTACATCAGTAAGAGTTTTACACTCTTCGTCATTGCATTTTAGTTTTACAATTACTTTTTCACCGACTGATTTTGATCTCAGTTTTAAGAACAACCATTCTAAATCAAATGCTGTAAGTTTGCTTACATTAATATTATCATATACACATGCTTTTACAACATCTTTCATAGCACTTACGATTTGTTTTTGGTCTTTCGACTCTAAAGCAATCATAAGAATTTTTTCTTCTTTAACCAAATACGGTCTATATTCTATATTTTCGCCCGTAGATGGTAGCTGAGTGCTATACTTCGAGCTTTCAAGTTTTGGCAAAGCCATATTATTTCTCCATTATCCTAATATATCCAGAGCTGATCTAATAGCAGAACCAGTGCTACTAATTGGACCTTCTGGTTTAAATTTATCATAAGCAAATGTAGCACTCATTTTAACTACATCCTGCCCTTCTTGGCTTAATTCAATTGAATCAATATTAATTGGAAAAGCCTTTTGTAATCTCACACCATAAACAGGAATATTTTTCTCGTTTAGTTGTTGAATTACGACATCAACAGAGTAGTCTTTTTTATAACCTACTCTATATGAATCTGCATCAAAAATGCCTGACATCCAATTGTCAAACATTTGTCTCATATAATAATCATTTGTTAATAAAAATGTAAATGTTACATCTTCATCAATAAATGTATATGGAAATTTATTACTTTGTCTTACATCTTGATGGTCAAAAGTACTTATATTACGACCTGGTATAGTTACAGATTGACAAAGTATTGATATGTCTCTTGGGTCATTAATTAAATTACCAGCATTAAAATTTCCGGAAAGAAGTGACCCTATAATCGATTGAGGATTTAAATTAAGTAAAGAAGCACTTGGCGGAGTAAAGATAACATTAAATCGATTTGCTTTTGCTAAACCGCCTTTTTTAGATATTGTTGCTTTTAAATTGTCTATGCTGCTCATCGTCCTGAATATTCCTTCCTTGAGTATCTCCAAACTGAAGTTTTTTGTACTTTAACAAATTGTTCTACTGGTAAAAATATAGCAATTTGCCAGTCAGTCATAGGTACTCTTGCTATTCTTGATTTAACGTGATTCATTAAATAATGTTTATAACAAGGCTTAAATTCTTTATACTTTCTTGTACCTTGTAATAGATTATACCTTAATCTTGCAAGCCTTGTAGTATCAGTAACTTTTTTTGGTGCTAATGACATCAGTTCGTCAAGAAATCTTGCTCTGACTCCTGGTGCTAAGTAATGTAAATTAAGTCCATGGAATCCACCTTTAACAGCATCAACTAAAATAGTCAAAGGAAATCTGTCATAATAAGGTAATTCGTTTTTATATTTTGGATCGTAAAAATACATCACCATATCGCCAACCTTTGGATTTGTAACTGTTTTAAGAGCAGAGTCTTTAATAACTGTTCTACGATTGACGTCTCCAAGTTCTTTTACTTTATTTCGAAACCAATTCATAGACTCTTTTGACTGAGGTGAAACTCCAGCTCTTACAGATCCTGCTTGTAATTGGTCGAATAAACTTGCCATAATACTATTTATATAAAACTTATAGTACTTTGATGCCTAGATTTTTTAAAGTATCTTCAGTCCACACTTGAAATTTCCAACCATTATGCTCGGCAAATTTATTTGCTGCTTCCCATTTATCGTTGTTCTTCGCATATGTCAACATTTCATTGATATACTTTTTAGTTTTACGTGATCTCTTTTTAGGTGGTATTGTTTGATTTTTAGGTTTAATTTCTACAAGAAAAACTTTTTTATCTTCCATTTGTATCAATAAATCAACATAATATCTATGTAGTTTTTTATCTACAGTAGATTTATAAGGTATAACAACCTCTTCACTATTCCATAGCTTGACTTTTGGATTATTTTCGCACCAACGAAATGCATTTCTTTCCCATAATGAACGATATACTACGTTTTTTGCATCACCAGCATACTTTTCAGGCTTTTTTAATGTGTATCTTCCACTGTAACTCATATAAATAACTCTATAGTTTATTTTATTTATATAGGTTATTTATGTCAGATATTATTACTTTTCCAAACTCTTTAAGAGAAAAAATGGCTAATGATGATACCGGTGGTTATCCACATATCGGATTTTCAGCTGGTGATGGACTTGAATTTACAAGAGTTCACTTGTATGTACCTCAAGGTCTTAGCGTTTCAGATGGTGCTAATTACGCTGGAGTAGATCTTGGTATGGTAAGAGCAGGCAAAGGGTTTGTAGATCAGGTCATTGCAAATGATGAGGCGGGTAACTTAGATAATATGACTTCAACTGATGAATCATTTGTAGTTGGTCTTAAAGTTTTAGACAAGCTTGGTGTCGATCAAAGTGCAACTGCAGCTGCTGGAATAGAAAGAGGAGTTGCTTTTAATCCACAAACAGCTCTTGCATTTGAATCAGTTAATTTAAGACAATTTTCATTTACTTTTACTCTTGTACCTGAATCATTAGAAGAATCAAGAGATATGAGACGTATTGAAAATTTCTTTAGAAAATACTTATATCCAGAAGTAAAAGGATTTGTTGCAAAGTATCCACCAAAATTTAAAATACAATTTTTTGATGGAGGAGCAGAAAGTCCATATATGCCAATGATTCACGATTGTTATTTAGCTGGGATGGAAGTACAAGTAAATCCAGAAGGCAATAGTTATCATGTAGCTGAAGGAAGTTATTATGCTCCAGCATCTATGAATATGACATTAAACTTTTCTGAAGCTCGTATGTTATCACGTCATGATTTATATAAGAAACAAGCAAGTCTTGGGCCAAGGTATGATTACAGTCGACCAAATTCGGCTCTTCAAAATCCTTCTCCACAAGGTGAGGGAGGAAACGGATAATGGCATTTTTTGAATTATTTCCAAAGGTAGAATATGATTTTAATAGACAAGGTGTTGTCCAAAATATGGTTGACATCTTCAGAGCTGTTAGACCATTACCAACATTTTTAGATAATTTTACTGGTTATAAATTTTACGAAATAAAAAATGGTGAAAGACCTGATATTGTTTCTCAAAGACTCTACGGAACACCAGATTTTTATTGGACTTTTTTCGTAATCAATGATTTTTTACATGATGGTTATCGTTCATGGCCTAAGAGCGCTGAACAATTAGAAGCTTTTATGAATAAACAATATAATGGTATTGTAATCGAAACAAACCCTGACACAATTGAAAGAAATTCCGATCAATTAATAACTAATCATCGTGATAGTTTAGCTGGAAGATTTAGTTTAGGCGAAACAATAACTGGAGCAACATCAGGCGCAACTGGTAAATTATTTAGAAAAGTTACTGATATGAGTCAGTTAATTTTAATTGATGTAACTGGAACATTTATCGGTAATCCAAAATTAATTAATGATTCTACTGAATTAGTTACTGGTTCAGTATCAACTGATAGTGTTTCAACTTATAGAGTATTTAAATATGCGGATGCTCCTTATTTTTATTTTAAAACAGGAGATGCAAAGCAGCAACCAGTAACGAATGCAGTACATATTCCAGGCGGATTACCAGATTCAGATTTAAGTTTTGTAACTAACAGAGCTCATGAATTTGAAAAGAATGAACAAAGATCTAAAATACGTTATGTTGACCCAAATTTTATAGAACAATTTGTGGACGAATTTGAAGAGCTTTTAAATGGCTAGTAATAAAGGAACATCAAGACAATTTGCAGGAACGAGTGAATCAGTTACTCCATCCAGTTATACATTAGATTATATTAAAGTAACAACTAATGATGGAAAGATACTTGATATAAAAAATCTTGTAAATAAATTTGAAATACAAGAATCAATTAATTCTCCATACTTAGTATGTGTATTGACTATCATTGATGCTACTAATTTTTTAAGTGAACAAACAATTTCAGGTAATGAAGAGGTAGAATTTTTAATTAAAAGATCTCCCATTAAAGAAAGCAAACAGAACAAACAAAAATTTAAATTTACAATGCGAATTGCTGAAGTATCTAATTATGTAAGGCAAGTTCCAAATAAACAATTTTACAAAATACGTCTTGTATCAAAGCATTTATTTAATAATAATACTAAAATTTTACAAAGACCATTTGAAAATACTATAGGAAAATTAATTCAAGATATATGTGTAAAAGATTTAGAAGTAGAAAAATATGATATATCAAATAGTTCAAAACAAGTTGTAAAAGGAATATATCCAACATTAAAGCCTATACAAGCAGCTAATTGGTTATTAAAAAATGCATTTGAAGATGGTACACCATATTATTTTTATGAAACTATAAATGGTGGAGTGTATGTACAATCATTAAAAGATATGATTGATTTAAATGATATTTACGAGACTTATGAATTTAGAGGTCAATTTGAATTTGAATTAGGAACTCCAGAATCATATGATGAAGTACGTAAACGTATTCGTAAAATTGCTGGTCCTTTAGGATTGTCTAAGTTTGGTAATATGAGTAAAGGTGTTTATGGCGGGGTGTTACATTCTTTAGATATATCAAATAAAAAATTTGAAAAATTTGAATTTAACTATAAAAAAGATATAAAAAAAGTTGGAAATTTAAATGGATTTTTTAATTATCCAGAAAATACATTTAAAATAAATGACAGATTATTACATGATATAAAAGAAGCTCGTAATTATTATATATCATATAACGAAAATGCATTTGATGGTTTAAAAAATTATCATGAACCAACTAAACCGACTGTTTTAAAATCAGATTCTTATTATAATAATTTAAATGATCAGAAACTTGAAATTATTTTACCAGGAGATTTTGAACTTTGTGCTGGTAAAGTAATAAAATTAAAAATACAAAAGGCTACAGAATCTGAACATATAGAAAATAGTAGAATGATCGATTCATATTTATCAGGAAATTATTTAGTTGAGTCAATAACTCACAGTTTTGATACTGAATTTTTACAAAACGTTATAATTAAAAGAAACACTTTAGGGTCAGATATAAATGAGGAATGATACTTATATAGACGGTAATTTTGCTTGGTTTACAGGTAAAGTTGAAGACGTCAATGATACAAAATATTTAAATCGTGTTAAGGTGCGATGTTATGGTTGGCATACAGATGATACAAGTATAGTGAAAACATCTGATTTGCCTTGGGCTACAGTTATGATGCCATCAACTTCGCCTTCATTAAAAGGGACTGGTTCTAATCATCATTTAGAAGTTGGTTCATGGGTAGTAGGATTTTTTAGAGATGGACCATCTGCTCAAGACCCTATTGTTATGGGTAGTATAGCAACTCAAGAAGATGATATACTTGACATCCCCACAGAGGCACAGAAAAGCCCACCTACTAATAAGGTATATAAATCTACTGTTGGTCATTTAATTGAAATTGATAATACAAGTGGAGATGAAAGAATAAATGTTAAACATAAATCAGGTACAACTGTATTAATAGATAAAGATGGCGGTGTTCATATCGATGCAGTAAATGATATTGTTACAATTGATGGCAATACTTCTATTACTGGTACGCTTCATGTCACCGGTGCTCAAACAAATGATTCAACTATTGTGGCAGTAGACAGTATCACTGGTAAAAATGTTACTCTTGATACTCATACACATAAACATGCTCCTGGAACTGGTGGTTCATTATCGCCATCACCAGCAATTACAGAAACTCAAGCTCCAACAAGTGGAACTTAATGTATAAATAGATATATGGCAGTAATACAATCAGATAAAAGAATTAGCGGTGATTTAGAAAAAGCAAGGATTGTTTCTAAGAGTAAGGAATGGCGCGACTTAGATTTGTCGTTAAAAATTCATCCTATTAGAAAAGATATTATACCTCTGAGAGACGATGCAGCTATAAAAAATGCTTTAAGAAATCTTTTAGTTAGTAATTTTTATGAAAGACCGTTTAATCCAGCTCTAGGCGCTAATTTAAAAGGATTATTATTTGAACCTGTCGACAATATAACAAAAATTTCATTAAGAGAAAACATTGAAAGAGTAATTACTCGATTTGAACCAAGAGTAGAAATACTTGATATTGTTATTAATGATATACCAGATAAAAATGCTTACAATATAATACTCAAATTTTTAATAAAAGAATATGATTCTACTGAAAGTGTAGAAATAATATTAAGAAGGTTAAGATAATGGCTACTAATTTAAACGTAACAGAACTAGATTTTGATGATATAAAAAATAATCTCAAAAACTTTTTAAAACAACAAAGCGAATTTAATGATTATGATTTTGACGGATCAGGTCTCAGTATATTACTTGATGTCCTTGCTTATAATACACATTATAATGCAATGAATGCTCATTATTCATTAAATGAGTCATTTTTAGATTCAGCTCAAATTCGTGGTAATGTTGTATCAAGAGCAAAACTTTTAGGTTATATTCCAAGATCAGTACTTTCTCCAAGAGCAAGAGTTAATTTAGTAGTTGATGTTTCTGCAGTAAGTGGTACTAAACCTACAACTCTTGAATTAACAAGAGGAACTAAATTAAATACAATTGTTGATGGAGAAGAATTTCAATATGTTGTTTTAAGTACTCAACAAAGTAATTTAAGTGGAAACACATATACATTTAATAATGTTACAATTGCACAAGGCACAATCAGAGAAATAAAATACAGAGTTGATAATGATATTGAAAATCAAAAATTTCAGCTCAGTGATGTTGATGCCGATACTTCAACATTACGTGCGCGTATACAAGAAAATCAAGAATCCACAGCATTTGACATTTATACACAGTTTGAAACATTATTAAATGTTGATTCAACTTCAAAAGTTTATTATATACAAGAAAACACAAGTGGATTTTATGAAATACATTTTGGTGATGGTGTTACTGGTAAAAAACCTATCAATAATAATATTGTTACTTTAGATTATGTAATTACTGATGGTAAAGAGAGTAATGGTGCTAATATATTTACTATGGTAGATAATATTGGTGGATTCAGTAATATTACTGTAACTACTGCAGCTGCAGCAGCAGGTGGTGTTGATAAAGAAACAATGGAATCAATAAGATTTAATGCACCACTTACTTTTATATCTCAAAATCGTGCTGTAACAGCCGATGATTATTCAGCAATTATTAAAAAGAATTTTAGTAATATTGACAGTATATCTACATGGGGTGGAGAAGATAACGATCCGCCAAACTATGGACAAATTTATATATCAATTAAACCATTACTTGCTGAAAGTTTAACAACAGCAGAAAAAACGGATATTACTGGAAGTATTTTAAAAGGTAAAAATGTTGTATCAATTACTCCAGAAATTGTCGATCCTGATTTTACAAGACTCGAACTTGATGTATTTTTTAAATATAATCCGAATTTAACAGATAGAAGTTCAGTAAATTTACAATCAGTAGTAAGAGATACTATAAGCGATTATAATTTTAATAACCTTAATAAATTTGATGGTGTATTCAGACACTCAGAACTTCTCAGACAAATAGATAATAGCGATCCTTCAATATTAAACAGTATTGTACGACCAAGAATGTTTAAAAATATTACACCAAGTAATAATTCAGATAATAATTTTGATTTAAATTTTGTTGGACCAATATTTCAATCTGGTGATTCAACAAAATTTGTATTAACATCAACTGCTTTTAAAATTAATAATGTCGATCATTTCTTTGGCGATATACCAATTACAGGAAGTTCTAATAGAAAAGTAATTGTTTATAAAGTTGTAAATAATCAAAATGTAACGGTAATAAATGATGCTGGATTAATTGATGTTATTAAAGGTAAAGTAACATTAAATAATTTTAGACCAGATACAACTACAGCAATTCGTATAACAGTTGTACCTGATAGTTTAGATTTAGCTCCTAAAAGAAATCAATTAATTAATATTGAAAATGATCAGGTAGTTATTACACCTGAAATTGATACAATTGCAACTGGTGGTTCTTCAGGTACAATTAATTATACAACAACATCTAGGTTAAAGTAATATGAGCTCAGTATTTCATAATGCAGCAGCAAAATGCAGGACAACACTTACTCCTGGAGCAATATCATCTGATAATTCAAGTCTTGATCAAACAGGAGAAGATTTAAGAATTGATCAGCTTATACCTGCTGAAATACTTGAAGATCAAGATAAATTAAAAGCTTTTTTAGAAGCATATTATACATTTCAAAATTTAGATGAATTTATTTATCAAGAAACTTTAAGTTTTGAAGACGTAGTATTAAATGGTAATGCAACTTTTAGAATTGCTGATCCAAATAATGAAAATAATAAATTTTTTACTGATGATGATGGAGCAAATTCAACTCTTGTAATTACAGATCCTGATGGTACTACAACAAATATCACTTTATCAAATTCAAATGTAACAATTTCAAATGGTAATGAATTACCTGGTTCACTTGCAACCTTAACATCAGAAGTTGGTAAAACTTTTACGGTAAGTGGATTATCTGCTCATAATAACAAAACAGCAAAGCTTACAACTATACAAAAAAATTGGACTGGTCCTGGACCTTCATATGTAATTAATACAATTGAAGAGGCTATGAATATTGACGATAACGATACGCAATATTTAGAGTTAATGCAAAAAGAAATAGCTGCAACAGTACCAAGAGATGTAACTGTTAATAAAAGAAACTTATATAAAAGAATAGTTGACTTATATAAAGTTAGAGGAAGTTCTGATTCAATAGAAATATTTTTTAGATTACTTTTTAATGATACAGTAGAAGTAGAATTTCCCTTTGATAAAACATTAATACCATCAAGTGGAGATTGGGAAGTTGATTCTACATTGCCAAAAGGTGGTATCTATTTAGATAAAAAAGGTTTCTTATCAGATGATATTAAAATTCAAGACAGTTTAAAATTTCAAAAATTCAGTTACCTTATAAAAACTGGTAAAAATTTAACTGATTGGCAATTTGCATTTAATAAATTAATACATCCAGCAGGATTTAAATACTTTGCAGAAATTTTAATTTTTATACAACTTACTCAAGCTGCTCTTGGTAATTTAAAAATATCATATCCTGGTTTATTACACAGTGCAATGCCAAATGCTCAGCCTGGAGCAATTGGATTAGAAGATATACCAGTACTTGTAGAACTTTTTGCTTCATCATTTTTACCAAGAACATATGCTAAAATACATAGAAGTGGTACTTTATCGTTATCACTTAAAGGTGGAGTAATTGATTCAACAACAGTTACATCAGGTGGTAGTGGTTATATTTCTGCTCCTACAATTACAACATCTGATAGTGGAACACCATCTGGATTTACAACAGCAACTCTTTCAGCTAATATTGCTAATGGATCAGTTACAAGTATAACTCTTACTGATGGTGGTAAAGATTATAATGTTCCTGTATTGACTTTTGCTGCTCCAGCTCCAATAGTATTTGATGGAAGCGATGACGAAGTTGCTGGAACAGGTATTATTAATATTACAGACAACACAATTAAATTAACTTCAGCTCAAGCAGCAGCATTACCAATAAATTCAAGAGTAACATATAATTCTGGTGGAGGAACATCAATAGGTGGACTTGTATCAGGTACTCAATATTTTATTGTATTTAATACTTCAAACGAAGTAAAACTTTCAGCAACGCAAGGTGGTTCTGTAATTGATATTACTGGAGTAGGTAGTGGAACAAATCACAGCTTTACAGGTGAAACTGCTACAGGAACTGCTGTTTCAGTAAATGGAGTATTAGATACAATATCAATTGCAAATGAAGGTTATGGTTATGCAACAGCTCCATCAATTAATTTTAATAGTACACCAATTAGTGGTTTAACTGCAGTTAATCCATCAGTCACTATTGGCATTGATGTTGATGGAAGACTTGATGTTGATAATATTGTAATAAATTCAAGAGGTAAAAATCACAGTCAACTTTTTGCAAATCCTGATGGAAATACAAATGCAGGAAAAATTGCATCAGTGTTTGCCATAGGTAGAGCAGATAAAAACTATAGTGTAGCACCATCAATTGTTTTTCCAGAGCCCACTTCAGTAGATGCTGATGGTAATCCATTATCAAGTAATATTACAGCAACCGCTACATTTACATTAGATGCTAATGGAGAAATTACAGGAACTTCAATAACTAATCCAGGAAATGGATATGTTGACGATCCTGAAGTCAGAATTGATAGTGCTGTTCAAAATGAAATTAGAACAACAGATAAAGACAGAATACTTGATATATCATGTAACATGAATGATCTTGGAAATGAACAATTAGTAACTTCAGTAGTTACAAACCCAGTACAAAATACTGGTTCAATTATGACTTCAACTGAAACAGCAGTTAAGTTTTTACCTGCACATACTGTAAAGGTTATAAATAATAATTGGAGAACAATACAAAATAATGGATATAATCAACGCAAAGGACCACAAAACTTTTTTAATAGTCCAAGATTATATAATACAAACCAAACAATTGAGTTTTTAGGCAACAACCAGTTGCAAACTATCGACTCAACTGTTATAAATAAATATAACACAAGAACTTTTATAAATCTTGAATAGGAAGGAATTATGCCAGCAATAGTAACATCACAATTTAGAGTATTAAACGCTGAGAATTTTAAAGCTGACGTAGCAGCAGACTCAGTATATGTCTCTATAGGTAAATCAGACGTATGGTCACTGACAACTTCAGACACGACTGACACGACACCATTTACACCAAACGATCATTTGGATGCTTTAGGTGAAGCAAGAGGACAAATGATAGCAATGAAAAGAATAGCATCTGCGGATATATCACACGTAGTACCAAGACATACATGGACATCAGGAAGAACCTATGTGGCTTGGGATTCTGATGATGCTTCTATTTTTGATAAATCATTTTATATTATCACATCAGAGTTTAAGGTTTATAAATGCATCGAAGCTGGTACTGGTGCAAGTTCTATTCAACCTACACAAACTCTTACAGATCCTACTGCAGAATCTGATGGATATAAATGGAAATACATGTTTACAATCGGTGTATCAGACGCAGAAAAGTTTTTAACAAATAGTTATATGCCAGTTAAAACAGTTTCTCTTAATTTTAATAATGATGCAGCCGCAGAAGCAGCTTTAACAGAAGCAGATTATGCTCAATATTTAAACCAAAAAGCTTCAAGAGATTCTACAACTGCTCAAGGTATTGAAAGAATTGAAGTAACTGCTGGTGGAACTAGTTATAGTTCAGATCCTACAGTAACTATTACTGGAGACGGAACTGGAGCAACTGCAACTGCAGTACGTACTGGAACAGCAGTTACAAGTATAACAATAAATAATAAAGGTACAAATTATACATTCGCAGATATTACAATTTCTGGCGGTGGAGGTTCAGATGCGACCGCAAGGGCCGTTATTGCACCAAAAGCTGGACACGGCGTAGACCCAGTATCTGAACTGGGTTCTTTCTTTATTTCATTAAACAGTAAACTTGATGGTAATGATGGAAGTGATATTACTGTAGGCAATGACTTTAGACAAATTATGTTACTTAAAGATCCAAAAGTATATAACGCCACTCCACTCGCTGGAGCTGTTGCAACTGCAACTACTCTTAAAGCTATGAAATATTTAGATACAGCAAATACAGCTGATGTTGCAAATTATCAAATAGATGAAGTTATAACTGGAGCAACATCTGGTGCTAAAGGTTTTGTAGTAGAATTAGATACAACAAACGGTTACATTTATTACTATCAAAATAGTAAAACAGGATATACTGCTTTTACTGCAGGAGAAAATATTACAGGTTCCGCAAGTAGTGCAACACATGCATTAGCGAGTTCTGGTCATGTTGGTAATCCTGAAGTTGATAGAGCAAGTGGCCAAGTTTTATTTTTAGAAAATAGAGATCCTATTAATAGAACAGCAACACAAATTGAAGATATAAAAGTTATTATAGAATTCTAATATAAATATATTAGGACGGAAAATTTATGGCAACAACAGTATTAAAAAAATATAGCATAGCTCCTTATTATGATGATTTCGATGAAACAAAGAATTTTCATAGAATTTTATTTAGACCTGGCCATTCAGTTCAGGCTCGAGAGCTTACTCAATTACAAACAGCATTACAAGCTCAAATAGATCGATATGGTCAATTTGCATTTAAAGATGGATCACGTGTAGTAAACGGTAAGGTTACTTTAAATATTGAATATGACTTTATCAAAATTGAATCAAGCTTTACTCATTCATCAGCTGGTTCTTTAAATTCAGATAATTATTTAGATCAATTTGTAGGTACAACAATTACGGGTGCTACATCTGGTATTACAGCTGAAGTATTACAAGTTGTTGCAGCTGCTGGTTCTGATCCAAATACTTTATATGTAAAATATACAAATAGTGGTACAAATAACACTACACAAACTTTTGCAGCTGAAGAAGAATTTAGTTCAAATGGATCGCCAGTAAGATACGGAAAACTTAAAAATACAGCAAGTACACCAACAGGTAAAGGTTCATCGGTAAATATTGAAGAGGGTGTATACTTTATTTCTGGTACATTTGTATTTGTTCCTGCTGGTTCATTAATATTAGACAAATATACAAATACACCAAACTACGTAGTTGGTTTAAGAGTCACTGAAGATATAGTGACATCTGATAACGATAATAGTTTGCTTGATAACGCACAAGGTGTACCAAATACTTCAGCACCTGGTGCAAATAGATATAGAATATCAACTACACTTATTAAAGAGCCACTTAATCTTGCAAGTCGTAGTGAAGCAAGTTATATTACCTTAATTGTTATCGAAGACGGTAAAGCTGCAGTCGATAAAACAGATAAAAATACTGATACAGAATTAACAGAAAGACTTGCTCGTAGAACTTTTGAAGAGTCAGGAGACTATGTTGTAGAACCATTTCAATTAAATATTAGAGAATATTTAGATGATGGTACTAATAATGGTTATAAAACAACAACACAAATTATTGCTGATGGAGATGCAGGTAATACAAGTGCTGCAACTACATTTGGTAAAGCAAGACTTGCGGTAGGTGTTGAACCTTCAGTCGCTTATGTCAAAGGTTTCCGTGTTCAAAATAATACAACAAGATATATTACTGTAGAAAAGCCTAGAGGTAATAATGCTACAGAAAATATTAATGTAGCGACAACAAGTATACAATTAGGTAACTATGTTAAATTAAATGCAAGTACAGTTAAAGGTATGCCAGATGTAAATGATTTTGCTACTATTAATTTGCACAGTGCTACTGGACAAGGTGGTAGTGTAATTGGTACAGCAAGAGCAAGATCATTAGAATTTGTAAGTAATGAATTAAGATTATTCTTATTTGATATTAAAATGACTGGCTCAAATACATTCAGTGCAGTAAGATCAGTCGATCAATCTGGCACAACTCAAAACTTTATTGGTGATTTATCTAGTGCTGGTAATTTATTTGATGTAGGTAAAAATAGTTTAGTATTTAAACTTCCATATGATGCTATTAAAACATTATATACTGCATCAGATCCGTCTGTAGTTGATACAACTTATGTAGTAAAAGAAAAATTTGAAACAACTGGTAATAATATTACGGTTGCTTCAGGTCAAGGAAGTTTTATTAATGTAAGTAGTGTAACAGCTTCTTTAGGTACTGGTGTAATAGATACAACTCCAACAATAACAGAAACTGACGGATCACAAACTTTAACATTTACTGATGTAGGTGGAGTTACACCTGGATCTACAACTCTTAAAGTAATGGCAGATGTACAAAAAAATCTTGTACAAGCTACAAAAACTCGAGCAAATAATCAAACAAAAACTGGCTCGTTATCAGGCGGAAGTCTTTCACTTGATAAAGGTGATATCATTAGAATAGTTTCTATCACTGATTCAAATAGTACTAACATTACTGATAAATTTGTATTAGATAATGGTCAAAGAGATAATTTTTACGACAATGGTAAAGTCACATTAAAATCAGGAGAATCAGTAACAGGAAATATTACAGTTACTTTCGATCATTACACACATGGTTCAGGAGATTATTTTACAGTAGATTCATATCCAACTGATGATTATGATTCAATACCTGAATTTAATGGATTAAAACTAAGAGATTGCATAGATTTCAGACCAAGAAAAGCTAATGCTGGAGTAGATAATTTTACAGGTACAAATGCTACAAGTCCAAGACCTCCAAAACCAAATCATGCTTTAAATGCAGAAATTACTTTCTTCATGCCAAGAATTGATAAACTTTATATTACAAGACGTGGTGAATTTAAAACTGAAGTTGGTGTTCCATCAGAAACACCTAAAGCTCCAGATACACCAGATGATTCAATGGGTATATATGACTTAAGATTAAAACCTTATGTCTTTAATAAAGATGATTTAGTGCCAAAAATTCTTGATAATAGAAGATATACTATGCGTGATATTGGTCAATTAGATAAACGTATTAAAAATTTAGAGTATTATACCTCGCTTTCTTTATTAGAACAAAGTGCTGCTGACGTAGAATTATTTGATGGCTCTGGATTTTCAAGATTAAAGAATGGATTTATTGTTGATGGATTTAGATCTCACAACGTTGGTGACGTTAAAAATGTTGATTATCAAGCTTCTATTGACAAAGTAAATGGTTATTTAAGACCAATGTTCAATGAACAAAATGCTAACTTAGTACGTAAATCAGGTGATAGTGGTACTGCAGTAAAAAATGGTTCTCTTGTAACAATGCCATTCACAACTACTAATTATATTGATCAGCCTTATGCTTCTACTTTTGTAAATGTTAATCCATATAATGTATTTGAATGGGGTGGAGAAGTAGAACTTTCTCCAGATTCAGATGAGTGGAAAGAAGTAGATGTAAGACCTAACGTTGTTATTGATGATTCATCATCATATAATCAATTTGTTGAAATGGCTGAAGAAACTGGTATTCTTGGTACTCAATGGAATGAATGGGAAACAAACTGGACTGGTACAGATATTAGTATAGAAGTTGATGGTGAAGAAGACTTTTTTGAAAGGAATTTTCAAGGAAGAGGCGGAAGAGTTAGAGGAAGGAGACGAGGAAGAATTGGTGTAACAACAACTACTACAATGACTACTACAGAAAATCAATCTCGAAGTGGAATACGAACAAATGTTGCTTTTGATACAGTAACACGAAGTGACGGACAAAGAGTTGTTGAAGTTAACTTTGTACCATTTATAAGATCAAGAAAAATATTCTTTAAAGCTCAATTAATGAAACCAAATACGAGAATATATGCATTTTTTGATGGAGTAGATATATCAAGCTTTATTAGAGAAGAAACATATCAAGAATTTTCAGATCAATCTGGTGTTGATACTTTTGAAGGAGTAACATCACATCCAGATTCTGCAGGTAATTTAATTACTGATGCTACTGGACAAGTATCTGGCTCATTTATTATACCAAGAAATAACGCACTTAAATTTGCAACAGGTGTAAGAGAATTTAAACTTACTGATAGTAGTACAAATAATAAAACAAATGAAACAACATATGCTGAAACACAGTATCATGCTCAAGGTCTTATAGAATCAGTTGAAAGTAGAATTGTATCTACAAAAGTACCAAGACTTGTACAAACTGAATTAAATGAAGACAGAACAATTGTTGATTCACAGGTATCAGAAACAACAACATGGGTTGACCCAGTTGCAGAAACTATTTTAATTGATAAAGAAGGTGGAATATTTGCTAAAAGCGTAGATATATTCTTTAAGTCAGTTGACCCAGCAATACCAGTAAGATTAACTATTAGAACAACTCAAAATGGTATACCAACACAAAGAATAGTACCAGGTGCTGATAAAATACTATATCCTGCTGCATCTGGAGACAATATTCAAGTATCAACAGACGCATCAGTAGCAACTAATTTTAATTTTGACTATCCAGTATTTTTAGCTCAAGATACAGAGTATGCAATTGTTCTTACTTCACAATCAGATAATTATGAAGTTTATATTGCTGAAATGGGTGGGTTCGATTTAACAACTACAACGCATAGAATATCTAAGCAACCATATAATGGTGTATTCTTTACATCTCAAAATGCTTCAACATGGACACCAGAACAAAGTAAAGATTTAAAATTTAAATTAAATAGATGTTCATTTACTGGCTCATCAGCAGAAATTAATCTTGTTAATGATGTATTACCTACAAGAAGATTACCTGGTAATCCATTTACTACAACATCTGGATCTGGTGTTGTAACAGTAAATCATAAAAATCATGGTAATCATGATAGTAGTTCAAGAGTAACTATATCGGGAGCAGTTGATACAAATGGAATTTCAGCTGCTAATCTTAATGGTACTCATACAATAAGTAATATTACACATGATAGTTATCAGTTTACTGCTGGTGGATCTGATACAGCATCATCAACAGGTGCAGGTGGTGGATCCGCAGTAAGAGCTTCTGAAAATAGACACATTGATGTTATGTATCCAGTGCTTCAAAATATTCAGGTACCTGGAACTTCATTGAGAACTCATGCTACAATTTATAGTGGTCAAAGTATAGATGGAACTGAAGCTGCACATCAAGCTGGTACTGAATTTGAAATATTACCTAATAAAAATTATAGATTTGAAGCACCAAGAATGATTGGTTCTGCAGCAAATGAAACTAATAACATGGGTGGTAATAAATCATTTAATATGAGATGCGTATTATCAACTACTAATGAAGCATTATCTCCTGTTATTGATATGAATAGAGCTTCAGTACATACAATACAAAATAGAATTAGTTCATCATCAAGTTTTTCTGAACTCGGAGCAACTGGTGGATCTGAACTTACAAGGTATATAACTAAAAAAGTTGAACTCAATGAAGAAGCTGATACAGCAACAATATTTATGAATGTTAATAGACCTGGTGGTTCGAATGTAAGACTCTTTTTTAGAACTCTCGAAGGTGGTGATTCAGGAGACATTAATGATGTAGCATTTAGTGAAGCAAGTCCAACTGAATCTATACCAGTAAATGAAACAGAATTTAATGAAGTAAGATATGATATCGATCCTACTGGTAGTTTTGGTTCAATACAATTTAAGATTGTTATGACTTCAACCGTTTCATCTACTCCTCCAAGAGTAAGTGATTTTAGAGCAATATGCGCAACATAGGATAAGTTATGCCAAGAAAGAAAAAAGTAGAAAATTTACCTGATTATGAAAAAGATACAGCGACGCATGCTGTTATAAATAATAATACTACAGCATTCAGTAATCGTAGAGATCAAATTGCTAAATTGCAAGAAAAAGAAGATGTTATAAAATCAATGAAAGACGATATTGAAGAATTAAAAAAAATAGTAAAAGGGCTGAGTAAATAATGGCTATTCGAGACGAAGTAAGAATATTAAAAACTAATACACTGGAAGAGTTCAGACAAAAGTCTAATGAACTTTCAATACGTAATGTTGGTGATGATAAACTTTTAGATGTTCGACTTGCAGATAAAGAATACAGTTTTACAGCTACAGCAAGTCAAAGATTTTTTGAAATTAGTAATGGTCGCTTTGAAATTTTACCAGAACAAACAATTGATAGAACAACTGGAGTTGCTGAATCATTTAGAGTAGGAGCTATAAGAGTTACAAGTCAAGGCACAGAATTAAGTCAAGGCCTTGCTGCTAATAATTTTATCGTATCTAATTATTCATTAAAGGTAACACTTACTGGCTCTCCATCTCTTCCATCAGAATTTGTAGAAAACGCAGTATTAACTCAGTCTGGTGGATTCTCAGGAACACTATTATCAGCTGATAGTAATACTTTAAGATTTAAATCACATACAGGAGTATTTAGTAATAGTCAAAATCTTGGTATACCACACACCGATGCTACAAAAAGAATAATTGCAAGTAATATATTATCAAATGTTTCAGTTGATGCAGGACATGGTATTATGATAGAATTAATTACTTCTGCAAGTAATGGTGATGCTATTAAAATTATTTCAACAAGTTTAGTTGATGCTGTAAATGAAATACAAGATGATATCGGAGATATATCATTACTTGGTACAACTAATACGCTTGATGTCGTAACAGCAGTAAATGAACTTGAAACTGCAATAAGAGGAAGTGCAAGTGATTTAGTATCTAGTGTTATTACCACAACTGCAAACGATTTAGCTGCAGCAATAAATGAACATGATACAGAAATAGGTACAGTAGCAAACCTTGACGATGCTGCTGGATATGCAGCTGCTGATTTATCATCAGGTGTTGTCGAAGTACAAGGTGTAATAGGTAATAAAGCAGATTTAACAACTTCAACTACAAGTAATATAGTAGCAGCAATAAATGAAGTTGATGCAAATGCAGATGCAAGTGTTAAACTTACAAGTAGTTCTACTCAAACAATAAATTCAGATGTTACATTTGCAAGTGGCAAAACACTTGATATGAGATCTGGCTCTTTACTTGTTGGTGGAGGAGCTGGTTCATCTCTTGGATTTGATACAGCTTTCTTAGACTTATCATCAGGTTCTGCAATTAGAGGTTTATCTTTTGAAAGAAGTAATCATGGTCTTGGTAGTGATGTAGAAATCAGAATAAATCAAGCTCAAGTTACTGCAGGTAAACCTGCTAGACTCTTTCAAGTTAAAGGATTAAATGATTCATCAAATAGTGAAGTTGCGGATTTAGTAACATTTTATAATGCAAAAGAATTATTTGCAAATAATACTGAAACCGGTATTAGTGTAGATTGGGATTCAACAAATCAGAATTTTGATATTGTATTAACTCAAGATCCAACAATTACTTTAGGTGGAGATCTTGGTGGTTCATTAACAATGACTAATTTGGCTGGTGGAACATTAACAGCAACAATACAAGCTGGATCAGTAGAAAACAGTATGTTAGCTGGTTCTATAGCAGCTTCAAAACTTGCAGGGTCAATACCAAATAGTAAATTATCAAATTCAAGTATTACAGTAAGTGATGGTTCAAATACATCTCCAATTGCACTTGGAAATACTCTTACATTTAGTGGAACAGCTGGTGAAGTAACAGTAGTTGAAAATGCAGGTACTGTAACTGTAGGATTACCTGATAACGTAACTGTTACTGGTAATATGACTATTAATGGTAATTTAGATGTTAATGGTACACAAACAACTATTAATACCGCAACACTTGAAGTTGATGATACTTTAATATTAACAGGTACATCAACTACTGAACCAACAACTGGTGGGTTTGGATTTGAAACAAGAAGTTTTTCAGGTATAGGAACACATGCAAATAATGCATCAAATGTTACTGGTTCACATAGTATTGTATATAACTTTGCAACAGATAGATGGGAAGCTGATGGTTCATTAATATTATCAGAAGCTACATTATCATCTCCAACTGTTGAAGGCGTTTCATTTAGTCCAAGTAAAAACTTAGATTTTGTTAGTGGATCTGGAATATCAGTAACTTCAGCTCAAAATGGTAATGATATTGATATCACAATTTCAAATACACTTGATGGTTATTCAGGTTGGTTCTTAACTGTTGATGGAGTTGATAGAGGCAATATTGCTGATGACGAAAGAGTATCATTTGCAGCTGGTACATTTATGGATGTATCATATAATGCAACAAATAATGTAATAACATATAGTCATGAAGATACTGGTGGTTCTTTTACAGGATCAGATAATTCTGGTAATACTGTAATTCAAGATATTAGTGTTGATAGCAGAGGTCATATAAACGGTGTAGGAACAAAAACATTTTCTTATTCTGATTTTGGTAATACTGATTCTATTACAGAAGGTTCAAGTAATTTATTTTTTACTAATGCAAGAGCAAGAGGTGCTGTAAGCGCAGGAAGTGGTATATCATATAATTCAAGTACAGGTCAAATATCTACATCATTTAGTCAATTTGTTTTACCAACAAATAATGTAACTCAAGCATCAGTATCTGGAAATACACTAACACTAAGTAGACAAGGAGCTGGTAATGTTACCTTTACTGCAAACAATTATTCATTCCCATATACAATTACACAAAACAATACTGCTAATACAGTTGTTTTAAGAGATGGAAGTGGCAACTTTAGTGCTGGTACAATTACTGCTACATTAAATGGTAATGCTTCAACTGCTTCAACCGCAGGTTCTGTAACTAACCAAGCAAACTCGGCAACAATCACTGCTTCTACAACTGCAGGAGCCGGAAATACTATTGTACAAAGAAATAGTAGTGGTTATATTTTTACTAATTATCTAAATATGACTGCAAATGATGTAACATCAGGTGTTACACAAATTGCAGTAGAAACAAGTAATGATGGTTATTTAAGATGGGGATCAGCTGCGGCTGTTAGAAGTTTCTTAAATGTTGCTAATGGTGCAAATGACTTT